>Ga0207645_10001113_pt1 | contig 22216 bp, 16 predicted proteins | sample KBSM53metaG_FD_184331 | JGI IMG/M metagenome (GOLD analysis project Ga0207645, IMG submission 184331) | Miscanthus rhizosphere microbial communities from Kellogg Biological Station, Michigan, USA - KBS M5-3 metaG (SPAdes) (version 2) | ecosystem: Host-associated > Plants > Roots > Rhizosphere >...
ACAGACGACGATCAGCATCAACGACCTGTTGGCGCTGCAGCCGGGGGACATCCTGACGACCGACAAGGATCAGACGCACGACGTGCTGATCCAGGTGGAGGGGAAGAACAAGTTCCTCGGGAAGCTGGGGCAGTTGCGCGGGAGCCGGGCGATCCAGATCACGCGGATGTGCCAGCAACTGGCGGAGGCGCCGGCGGGGTCGGAGAAGCAGAAGGCGGGCAGGATCGAAAGTTCTTAAATCCCAATTCGTGCAAATTCCAGTGCTTCGCTCGAGTTAACTATCATTTCTTTGGTTTTACGGACGGCGCGCATGCAGCGACGATTCGACGAACGATCAGCGGCTATCACCGCGGCGAAAGCATACAGCATAGTTTGATTTGATCCCTCTCCCGAACGGCGAGGAACTCGGGCCGTGTGTTTAGTCTTCGTCACCCGGTCCGTCCGCGCCGCTTTCCATCATCTCATCGAAATCTTCAGGAAGTTCCTCGCCGGTTTCATCGGCCATGCTCCTGCCCATCTCCTTGGCCCAGCGAGCCATCGCTTTGGGATCGTCCATGTCGCCTAGTTTGCTCGGATCGGCGAGATCCTCCAGTGAGGATTCCTTAGAGCGTACCCGTGCTATGCGAGAAATCAGCTTACGCAGTTTCGTTCCACCGCAGCGCTCGCAGCGCGGTTCTTCGCTCTCGGCAACGACCCCCACGAGACACGAAAAAGGCTTTTTACAATCCAGACAAAGATATTCGTAGATCGGCACTTTAATCGCTCCTACGCCCTTCAAGGCTATGTGAATAGTGGTAAGGCTTATTTTACTCAGCCGGTTGAAGGCGTCAAACCGATTGGTGAGTCGCCGTCCGATGATGGTCACCTCAATTAACTGGCGCGCTCGAAGCAGTGACTGGGTGGCTCACGCAATTCGACAGGTTGACGCGAACAATCTTTTTTCACTTGCCTAATGAGCCTGGACCGCGGTACACGGCTATATCACGTATAGCCCGAGCCTATATGCTCGCCGTCAGTCCAGACGCTCTATACGATACGACTTAGCGGTGTGGTACAACCAGCCATCATCAAGGTGGAACGATGAGACCAGATCAGGAGGCGCTATGAGAGAGGTACTGCGGTGCAGGCGAGTCTTGTTTCTTTTTGTCCTGCTGTTTGGAATTCCGACAATCCAGTCTTGGGCGGCGGCTGCCAAATCGGGCTACGATGAGAAAGCGATTGCCGATTTTTATAAGGGCAAAACCGTTCGCATCATTGTCGGGTTTTCCGCCGGCGGCGGCTACGATGCATACTCTCGTCTGATCGGCCGCCATCTTAACAAGCACATTCCCGGCAATCCAAATGTCCTCGTCGACAATATGGCCGGCGCCGGCAGCATCCTCGCCGCGAACCATATCAATAACGTCGCCCCCAAAGACGGCACCATCATCGGCAATATCAGCGGTCAGATTATTCTGGAACAACTTTTCGCCAATCCGGCCGTTCAGTACGACATGACCAAATTTCGAACTCTCGGAGTGCCGATCGGAGAAACGTATTTATTGGTAGTGACGCGCAAACCGGGAGTGACAAGGTATGAAGAAGTGCTTGGCCCCAAGGGCAAACAGATTGTGATGGGAGGCATCCCCGGCTCCACCGTCGAGCAAGCCCCGATCATTATGCGCGACGCCTTGGGCGCCAATATCAAAGTGGTCAGCGGCTACAAGGGCACTTCCGATATCCGTCTCGCCATCGATAGCGGCGAAGTGGACGGCCTGTTCAATAGCTGGACGTCGCTCAAGATTACCTCGTACGACAAAATCAAAAGCGGCGAATGGCTCGTTCTCGCCCAGATGGGTGAAGAGCCCATTGCTGATCTACCTAATAGCAAAAATATTCCAACCATCCCCATGGTCGCCAAAACCGAGGAGCAGCGGCAACTGCTGCGCTTCGGCATCGCCGCTCCGAACCAGTTCGGCAAAATCTATGTACTGCCTCCGGGGGCGCCGCAGGACCGCGTTTCGGCACTGGAAGCGGCGTTCACGAAAACTTTCGCGGACAAAGAGTTTCTCGCCGAGGCGGAGAAAGGCCGGCTCGAGATCGACCCCGTCAGCGCGCAACAGGCGCACGGGCTCATTACTGAGATGATGAGTATGTCGCCGGCGGTGAAAGCGCAGCTGCAGAAGATGCTCCGCTCGTCGAAATGAGGTGCAGAGTTCTATTGCGCACTGATGGTGTTCTGATTCTGTTTTTTGATCTTTTGGCGAGCTGCGATGATCAAGCGTTCGCCGGCGACGACGCGGAGAAGATCTCTAAGCGGACGGGGCCCATCCGGCGGTGATAGGAAATATTTGGTCGCTGCTAGTCCGTGTGCAGCGTGTGTCCTACTAAATTCACGGGTGCGGGTTTCTTCAATCAGCCCCTGCAGTTTTGAACATGTTTTTGAGTGAAGCGATTCCTTTAGCAAAAAGCCCGTCCGATTGATCGGAGATCGTTTCGTAGATAACATTTTCGGATTCCGGTTGCTCCATATCGAATGGAAATCCATCAGGGAGCATCGATGTCAAAGATTCATATTCTGCCGGGTCAACATCCAAACACGGGTGACGGCGAAGCCGGCTTGAGCCGCTCCCTGCTAAGCGCTCCAGATAATCAACCAGGCCTTTACTGGCGGTAAGCTCACCGAGGCTCGCGGAATCCGTTGTACCCGTGTGTTCGGCTAAAAGATCGACTCGGACACGCCGGATGGATTCGATCATGGCATGTTCCTCGGGCGCGGCCTCCCAGGCGATGTTTACCTCGGTGTCGAGTCCCATGCTCCGATTGTTCAAGTTCGCCGAACCCACGCTCAAGAAGCGATCGTCGACTAGGAAGAGCTTCGAGTGAATATAGGTAGGCACCTCCTGACCATCCGCACCTGAACAGGCCGGATAGTAAACTCCTACCTTGTGGCCCGTTTCCGAGGCGAGCTCCTCTAAAAGAGCAATCAATTTGGCCTGCATCAAACCGATTGAGATCTTCTCGAAAAACGCATTCGCATCCTTGGCTAAAATCATCACAACCTCAAGCGGGGGGCGACCCGAATCCGCCATTCGCCTCGACAGTGCTCGAAAGAGAGCGTTCGAGCTGAAGTATTGATTCTCGAGGTAAATCAGGGTTTCGGCGCTTTCGATGGCGGAGACAAAAAGCCGGCGAATTTCTTGGTGAGAACTCTGTCTGCCGTCCTCTGTTTTTGCTTGTGTCCGGCTGATTCCGACATGGGACGACAGAATCGGCAAGCTTCCTGGAAAATCAATCCGCTGTTTTTCTCTTGTCTCGGGTAGATCGAGGTCCTTACAGCAGGCAAGCTTCCAGCGATGTTTAAATAGCTCCACCACTTTTTCGGCGACGGCTCCGACATGATAGGACTGCACGTCATGGAACGGCGTGTAAGGACTCTGATCCGCATTGACCCTTTGAGGATTATCAGCGCAATGATCGCGATCATCCCAACGACTCGAGCACAGGTCCAAGCCGCCCAAGAATGCAATCGTGCCGTCTATCACGGCGAATTTTTGATGGTGGCTGGCTCCCAAACAATGGCAATCATCAAAGCAGAACGTGAGCCGGTCGTTGGTGGTCCAGTTGAAATACCATTTCTGAAACCATTCGCGATCGATGCCGTAGACGGCATTGAAATTCCAGGCGAGAATGTAAATCTGCAGGTTTTCATTCTTCTCGCAAAGCCCGTTCAAGAACGAGAGCAAGCACACCTCATCGCCGTCTGCGGCATCCTTCCCACGCAGTAACATAACGTCGCTGTCGAATTGCCAGCCGGAAATCAAAATGTAGCGTTTCGCAGCGCGCGCGGCCTGATAAAAGGCCCGATAGTAGTTGCGACCGTCGATCAGCAGGCCAGTTTGCTCTGCGGAAGCGACATCCCAGCAGTTTGTTCCTCTATTTATAATTGATGCCATCGTGACCTCCGCTCATTGCACCTTTCATAGCGTAGCCCAAAATCCGAGTCGCTGCGATGCCATGAGGTGCTAGTTAGAGATCCTGCAACCAGACAATGTCATAGTACGACTAGCCATTTTATTAGCACTCTCATTGCCGTTCTTTGCCGGCGTTCGCTGACAAGCGCGCCGAAGGCAGGCGGCGGGCAGCCATAGCTAGAGCACGCGATACGAGATCGACTGCGTAGGAAGGATGTAAACTATAGACCGGCTCGTTCGTAGATGACCGTATCAACCAGTTATAACAAACGCCGGCGGCTCCGTTGCAAGTTTGCTAGCGTGTTCGACGTAAGGCAGCGACCCATTGCGGTTGGGTGACGCTCCACATGCCATTACGTGGCCCATCGTCTTCGATCCGCAGGTCCACCGCTTCGGGGTCGTGACGCAGCAATGCGGCGGCGGCCTCGAACTTTTCCAAGCCTTCGACACTGGCGAGAAGTGCAATCGAGGAGAGCGCAATCAGGTCGGCAAGATTGTGTCCGTAGAGTCGGCTCGGCTGGCGCCGCACGTCGATTTCCACTGGAGTTCCCGCGGCACGAAGCACTTCCGCAATCGCGCCACCGCCTTCCGCGGGTACTCCCAGCAACCGGCGGCGCTCTGTGATCACGGCGAGATGCCGCGCGTTGTCGCCCGTCTCGCCGCCGCGTTCGATAAACCTTTTCAGCGCGAGACCGGTGTAGCCGACGGTTTCGTCGGTCACGACGATGAACAGCACACCGCCCGGTTTCACGAATCGCACCATCCGCGTGACGCTGCCCGCAAGGTCATTGACGAAATAGATCATGTGCAGCGCGAGCCCGAGGTCGATGCTGCCATCCGCCGGTAGCTTCTCTCCCGAGCGCTCCGCCGCTACGTCGATTTCATCGAATTCTGCGGCCAGCGCCACACCGGACCGCAAATGCGGCTTTGTTTTTAGAAAAGCACGATAATTTGCGAGATATTCTGGATTGGGCTCCTCGAGCGAGATGCGGGTCCCTTCGCGCACCGAATCCGCGACCAGCGCAAACGTTTGACCGTCGCCCGCTCCGAAGTCGAAGATGTGACCGTCCTTCGGCACCGAAGTTTGTATGACCTGACGGAGCTCCGGCACAAACATGTCGCGCTGGTCGGTGCCCATCATCAGCACGCGCCCAAGCGGGTCCGGCTTGAGTAGCCGGGCAAAGGCATTGCGGTACTGGCGATGCGGGTCGAGCCCCTCAAACTCGTTGCGCACGAGTTCGAGCGCGTCGTCAAATTGAGGCGCGAGATTCTCTGCTTTTTTCTGGGTAATCTGAATCGGCATGAGACCGTTAGCTACCTTCCCGTCCTATAATCTGCGTTACAATTGCTTCGGAGTTTCCGAAGTAATCGCTGCCCGCGAGGCCTGCATCCACCCTGTTTTGTGCACCGTCGTGATGATCTCCAACGTTCTGTCACACCCGTTGCTTAGACTTTGTCTTTATCTTCAAGCGCGCCGAACGCAGGCGCTGGGCGGCGATGGCGTGTGATGCTTTCAAACGCCGACGCGATCTCGAAGAGCGTTGCTTCATCGAACGGACGCGCGAGGAATTCCAGAGCAACCGGCAACTCGACTGCTTTCGCCCCTTCTAAACGGCAGCCGTTCGGATCGCTCTCGTCCGGCACGCGATCGTACACTTCTCGAGTGAATCCGGCGGGCACCACGATCGCCGGAAAGCCGGTCAGCGGGCTGAGACTGACCGCGAAGCTCGATCCCGAGCCTCGGTAAGTATCAAGATCGGATTGCAGCACCGGCTCGCCGGGCACGAGTTTCGGATCGGACATCACCGTCCCGGCTTTTAAAATTCTCGGCTCCGTGTAGGCCTCCACGCTCTTCGCCAGGCGATTGGTCAAGATCGTATGCGGTGGAATTGTCGTGTAAGCATAAACCAGCGCCTCGAGATTATTTTCCGCCATCACCTGGAGAATAATCCGCCGCAACGTCTCCATCCGCAGCAGATGATCGGTCTCCGTCTGAGAGTCCAGAGTCGTCACCTCGGGGCTGAAGGCTCTCTTGAGATTATCCAGGTTGCCGGAAAACATCGGCATGGCGAGCATGTCTTTCAGATCTTTGAACTTGGCATCGCCGCGCTCGCGGAGGTAACGATTGATGGCGTAATGCGCTTCGCTTCCGCGCGCTTGGGCGGTGAGCATGCGCAGATTCATGCCGCGGGCGCCGAAAGGAACCAAACGATGATCCAACGCCATCGATACGATGCGATCGATCGGCGTCTCGGACTCGGGAAACGCCGCGGGAAAATTTCGCTTCAGCCAGCCGGGCTCGAGATAAGGAACCAGATCCGCGATTGTTTTGTCGACATCGACCGGATCGACGATTGTCGCGCCGGCCTTTTTCATCGTGGCGAGCGCCTCGTTGGCGACGCGGATGTGATCACGATCGGCGCGGCTCGCCTCGATCATCAGATCGCGCAGCACGCCGAGCCTTCTTCCGCGCAGCGATTTACCACCGGCATGCCGCGCATATGAAACGTTCGGCCGCCTTGCGCACGCGCCAGTGACCGAGTCTTTGGGATCGTTGCCGGCGAGAACTTCGAGCAGAATTGCCGCGTCTTCTACCGTCCGGCAGAGCGGGCCGCCCCGATCCCTGGTAAATGACAGCGGCACGATGCCGTCGCGGCTCACCAACCCTTGAGTCGCCACCAGGCCGACTAGGCTGCAGCACGAAGACGGAAAACGCACCGAGCCGGAGGTGTCCGTACCCAGGGCGCACATGGCGAGATTAGCAGCCACCGCCGCCGCCGATCCGCCGCTCGATCCGCCCGGTATCCTGGTCGTATCGTAAGGGTTGCAGGTCTGGCCGCCGAAGGCGCTCCGCGCGATCCCTGCGGGCGCGTATTCGTCCATGTTGGTTTTGCCGAGCAGGATCGCTCCGGCCGCGCGCAGCCTCGCCACCATCGTCGCGTCGTCGGGCGGGCGATCGTCATTGTACTCCGCCGCCGCTGCCGCCGTCGTGCGCATATCGTGGGTATCGTAGTTGTCCTTGATCGCGATCGGGATGCCGTGGAGCGGGCCGACAAACTTCCCGGTGCGGGCGAAGTAGCGGTCGAGCTCGCGCGCCCGATCGAGCGCGTCGGGATATTTTGCATCGTCGCGCCCGCTGTGAGTCCGTTTGAGTTTTTCCGAAAAACCGAGCGCGATGCGCTTGGCTTCTTTCAAGTTCAGAGTGATGAAAGCATTGAGTTGCCCGGCGTTCGGAATCGGCGTGATGTCTCCCAACTGAAGTCCCGTAGCGCTGTCGATCTCGCCGCGCACGCAGACCCCGTTGTAGGCCTTGATGCGCGCGAGATAAAGATTCACGAGCTCGCTTGCGGTGAGCTTCTTCGCGCGAAACGCCCGATGCGCTCCGGCAATCGTGGCTTCCTCCACCCGGAACACGGTTTTCTTTATGGTTCTTTTTCCGGCAACTTTTAACTTTCGCTTGGAACGCATGTTCATGTTCACTCCTCTAGTCGGGCTCCGTTCAACCGCGTCGCGCAGTCTGCCCTGAGCTGAGCCGAAGGGTTCAAATGGTTCAAGTGTTTCAAGCCCTGGATCGGGTCCAGCATCCGTTCTCGTGCACCGCAAGCGCCGGAACGCATCTGGTTTTCATTTCGTTAGATTTGCGCCTCCGGGAAAAACATTTTGCAGTCCGACTAACTGCTTCGTTGCTGCCTTAAGACATTGCGGTCCAGTTCGATCGCACTCAGTACGTTGGGTGGTTACGTGGGCAGCAAACAAGGAATCATCTGTCGGCTATGGCGGCGATAGATGCGGAAGTCCGAGTCGGTGGTAAGAATGATCGGGTCTGCAATTGTTTCGCTCATGCGCACAAGGCACGCATCGGCTAGGCTTATCGGTACGTTGGCATACTTCTGCAAGAGTTTGATGACGGAGTCTACATCATTGTCGAGGTCGAAAGCCACCATTACAGCGCGGCGACGGAGCAGGGAGCCGAGTACCGGCACGCCGCGCTCGCCGAGAAGATGAAATGCTTCGGACAGGACAGCTTCGCAGGTTCTCCAAGGTGGACCTTGGTTGGATACCTGCGCAACTGCCCATTGGTGGTGAGAGTCGCGGCGGCTAAGTAATGCAACCAGAAATCCCGCGTCAACGAGCACGTTTTTTGCCATACCCGCCGGCTTTCAAATACCGCTTCTTGTGTGCGCTCAGGTCCGCCGGCAGATCGTCGATCGAACCGATGAGATCCGAGACTGTGTTGAATGCGGCAGATTCGCGCCGTGCGGGCCGAGCGGCGCGTTGCAGGCGCTCTCGGACAACATCGGACTTCGAACATTTCCGCCCACGTGATTCCGCCTCAATCTCGGAGACTAGAGGTTCTGGAAGTCGTACCGTCAACGTCTTCATACGAGAAGTGTATTACATCACTGGCGGACACGCAAGACAAACAATACCGTCATGTCGAGGTTTGCCAGTGACATTGCGTCAACTGCATGGGAACACCGAGCGCCACCGACCGGCCGTTCTCAGTGAGAGGTCCGACTCAAAACATCCCAACTTGCGCGATCTCGGTTTGTCACGTTCAGTTAATGTCTGCCGATGAAGTCCAGCACATAGTGGTTGAAGTCTTCCGGCTGCTCCCAGTTGATCGAGTGTGAAGCTTCGGGCAGGACGATGAACTCGGCGTCGGCTATACAGGCGAGCTGGCGGCGCATGACCCAGGGCGGGCACTGCAGGTCTTGATCGCCGGGCATCAACAAAGTCGGCACGCAAATCGTTTTGAGCTTTTCGAAAGTGATGGTGGTTCTTTGTGGCTGCGCCGGCGCGCCTTTGTGTTGCGAGTTGTTGTGAATCTCCAGCCAGCGCTTCAAACCTTCGGGATTTGTCGCCATGTAGCCCATGCTGACTTCGCGAAACTCCGGCGGCCAGCTCCTGAACCCCGGAAGGGTGGTTTGCTCGCGCAGCTTGCTCAATTCTTCATCCACGATCGCACCGCCGCTCGCGGCGACCACTAAACTGCGCAGCCGCTCAGGATGCCAGAGAACGTAATCGTACGCGGCGAATCCCCCGCCGGCGACACCGACGAGATGGAAGCGGTCGAGCTTCAGGTGTTCGACCAATGCGTGAAGGTCTTCCGCAATCGTGCCGGGTTGAGGACCCGTCTGCGGATTCGCTCTGCTTCGACCCCAGCCGCGCCGATCGAAAGCGATGGCGCGATAGCCTGCTCCGACGAAACCCGGAATGTTGTATTGCCAGCCAGCGGCGTTTCCCGTATTCGCGTGAAGCAATACAAGCGGCACACCGGTGCCGCCGCTGTCGGCATACCATAGGCGCACGCCGGGCAAGTCCGCATATCCTTCAAATGTTGAGCTAGAAGGCTGTGAGGTAGAGTCCATGACTTAACTCCATATGGCGTTTCGCTTGACTGTGCGCGACTCCGTCATTCCTGCACGCTTTTAGCGAATCCAGGCGAATTCGGACTGGACCCCCGACTAATACATTCGGGGGTGACACGGTATTTGTATGCCGTTTTAGTTCGCCCCCCGGGTGTTTTCGAAGGAACCGCATACTTCACCTTAGAACGCGCCCTCTTTTTCCAATTTCCGTACGATGCGATCGTCGATCAGATCTTCGGCCTTGAGCGCGCGAAACTTCTCGTTCGTCAATACGAGCACCCGAATGCTGTTGCGGATCCCCTCCACCGTCGGATAGATCCGTTTGGTGTAAAGCTTGCGCATAAACTCGTAGCCTTCGATCGCATCTTCGGTCTTCGCCAAACGCAGCCATTGCACCAGGCTTTTCACGACGGCGCTTTTGTTTTCCGGATTCTGAATAAACGTAATCCCATCGAGCAAAGCGCGCAGCACGTTTTCGACGACTTCGGGGTGTTGCGCGACGAAACTCTTGCGCGTGTAAAGTCCCGAATCCAAAAAAGGAATGTTGAGATCGGCGAGATCGGCCAAAATGGGATAGCCCTCGCGCCGCAAATTGGTCGCGAAAGTATAACCCAATACCGAACCGCCGATGATTCCCGATGCGATCGACTGCGCGCGTACGCCGGTATTGCCGATGATCCGAAAGGTAATGTTGTCGCGCTTGGGATCGAGGCCCCAGTGATCGAACGCCAGCATCGTAAACATCCAGTTGCCACCGCCGAGGCTGGCGACGCCGATCTGTTTTCCTTTGAGATCGTTCGGCGACTTGATATCTTTCGTCACCGCAAATGCGCCGATCAGTTTATTGATGAAACCCGCGACGAAGACTCCGTCCAATCCATTCAGCACAGCGCCGAGGCTCGTCCCCGACGTCGTGCCATAGTAGAAATGCGATTCTCCCGCGGTGAGAGCGGAAAAAGCGATCGGCGCGTTCGGCATCAGCACCAGTTCCACGTCCAATTTATACTTGCGGAAGAACCCTTGATTCTGCGAGACGATCAGCAGCCCTTCTCGCTCGCTGAAACTTGCCGGAGTGATGACGATCTTTGCCGGTGGCGCGCCGGCGCCAAACACCCGAGCTTCCGCGCCGAAAAAGAGCAACAGACAAATTCCCAGAATGATCGGCATGCCGAGCTTGACCTCACTGTGAGAAGCGTGACCGGATACTAGAAGGAAGCTCCCATACCGTCAAGCAAGAAATCTCGGCATGCGGCTGCACACCAACCTTTGTTGCATTCGGCGCTAGCGCATTGTAATTGGCTCACCTATGACACCGCTGCGGCGCTCGTTGTTGGCAAAAAAATCCGGTGAGCTTTTATTGAGAGACGCCGGCGGCGCTTACGGGCTCCGGCCGATTCTCGGGCCGCTCCAACTCACCAGCCTTGGGATTGGCGCAATCATCGGCGCCGGCATTTTTGTCATCATCGGCGTCGTCGCCAAAGATAAAGCCGGCGCCGCGACAATGCTCTCATTTGTTGTCGCCGGGACGGCCTGCGGTTTTGCCGCGCTATGCTACGCCGAGTTCGCTTCCATGGTCCCGATCGCCGGATCCGCCTACACCTACGCGTATGCCACGTTGGGCGAGCTTTTCGCATGGATCATCGGCTGGGATTTGCTGCTCGAATACGGCGTCGGGGCGGCGAGTGTCGCCCATGGCTGGTCGCACTACTTCGTTGACTTTCTCGGCCTGCTAGAAATTGTTTTGCCGCCGGCGTTCATCAATGCTCCCTTTGATTTCGATCCCGGGAGCGGCCGTTTCGTTGCGACCGGCGCGATGATCGATTTGCCCGCGCTGTTGATATCGGCAGCGCTCACGATCATTCTCGTGATCGGTATCAAGCGCAGCGCCAACTTTAATTTTTTCATGGTCGTGATCAAGCTGGCGGTGGTGCTCCTGATCATTGCCGTCGGGGTTTTCTATATCGACCCCGCCAATTGGCACCCCTTCGCGCCGTACGGCTATGCCGGCGTCAGTCTTTTCGGCAAGACCCTGATCGGACAACATGGAGCGGGTGGCGAGCCCCTGGGAATGATGGCGGGCGCCGCCGTCGTATTTTATGCGTACATCGGCTTTGACTCGGTCTCCACCCACGCCGAAGAAGCGCGCAATCCAAGCCGCGATGTGCCGATCGGAATCATCGGTTCACTCCTGTTGTGCACGGTTTTATACATTGCGGTCGCGGCGGTTCTGACCGGGATGGTTCCGTACCAGCAAATCGATATTGACGCGCCGCTCGCCAAGGCTTTCAGCCGAACCGGGCTGCCCTGGGCCCATGCATTGGTTTCGCTCGGCGCGCTCACCGGCATCACCTCGGTGTTGATGGTGCTGATGCTGAGTCAGCCGCGCATCATGCTGGCGATGGCGCGTGACGGTCTTTTGCCCAACGTTTTTTTCGGCGCTGTGCATCCCCGATTCCGCACGCCGTGGAAATCGACGATTTTGACCGGCACCGTCGTTGGACTGATGGGCGCCTTACTGCCGCTCCGCATGCTCGCCGAGCTCGTGAACATCGGGACGCTCCTCGCATTCGTCATCGTCTGCGCGGCGGTATTGATCATGCGCCGGACGAATCCGGAAATGCCGCGTCCTTTTCGCTGCCCGCTCGTTCCCCTCGTGCCGCTGCTCGGCATCGCATTTTGCTTGTTGTTGATGTTTTCTTTGCCGGTGGAAAACTGGCTGAGATTAATCGTCTGGCTGCTGATCGGCTTCGCGATTTATTTCAGCTACGGAAGACGGCATAGCGTTCTCGGGCGCACCCTCGGATAGGTCTTTGCCCGGTTCATTTTGTCAAAGCGGCTTTCGCCCGATTTCCCTGAGCAGCTTGTCCCACTTTTCGGCAGCCTGGTCATACTGTTCCGTCGAGAGTCCGGCCTCGGGGTACCACAACTTGAAGCTCACCGGCTTGAACGGGCTCCCGTAGTCGAGGTCGCCGAGAATTTTTGCCGCTTCGGGACTCAGAAGAAAATCGGCCAGCAGAGCGGCCGCGTGTGGATGCGGCGCCCCATTCACCAGCGCCACCGCGCCTGCATTGGCGGGAACGATTTCCATCGCCGCCCAATCGATCGGAGCGCCTTTGGCCTTCGCTTCGAGCGCGTGATCGCGGAAGATCGTCGGCGACAACGCCACTTCTCCTGAGATTACGAGATCGGCCATCGCGCGTCCGGAAATCGCATGCAACGTGATCTCTTGCGCTTTCAACTTTCGGATGAACTCCTCGCCTTTCACTTTGAGAATGCCGCCGATCGTGCGCGTGCCGGTTTCGTTCGAAACAAAGCCGATCTTTCCTTTGAGCTGAGGCTTGAGCAGATCGGCATAATTTTTCGGCACCAGGGCGGCGGGGATGAGATTGGTATTGTAGCCGACGCCCATGTAAGTTTCGCGGTCAATGGCCCAATAGACGAGCCCGCGCGCAGCACTTTCCTTCGTGGCCGGCGGATACTTGGCGAGATGGGGCGAGGTGAAAGCGATCAAAAGCTTGTTCTCGCGGAAAAAGCGCAAGGTCGGCAGCGTCGTTTCGATGGTATCGGCGATGATCTGCTTCGCCTGAGCCTCGGCGCTGATTTTGGTCATGATGTCCGAGCTGGTGCCGCGATAGGGTTCGATTTTGACGCCGGGATATTTCGATTCGAAGCCTTTGGCCAGCTCTTTGTAAGAGCTTCCGGCAAGCGAGGTGTACCAAACTACTTTGCCCTCGGCTTTGGCTCCAGCCACGAGCCGCTGCTCCCGATCCGCTCCAGCGTAAGCCGCGAGATCCGGAGCTGAAGCCGCTCTACCCTGCGTCCATGCGCCGCTGATACCGTTTAAGAGAAGACAAATTATCGCAACGACTACGATTCGTTTCGCCAGGCGCTTCACGAGTGCTCCTTTCAAGGGCTACGCGCGTCCTTACTGCGGCTCGGAGTAGAGCTCCTTGGCCCGATTCTCGGAGACGTAGCCCAAATCGATATCGCGTTTGATCGCCTTGAGATCACGTTCCTCCGGTTTGCCGTATCCACCACCGCCTGCCGTAAGAAAAGTCACCGTCTCTCCGGGATGAACCGATAAATGGCTGAACTTTCCGGGCAGCCTCTCTGCCTTGCCGTCGCGTTGAATAATCGTCTCGTTCACCGCACCCTCGGCGCCGCCGAGCAAACCCCAGGGCGGGCATTTGATTCGATCGGTGTTGCGGCTCAGAAAAAAACCCTCGAGCGGTTTGACTTTTACTTCGACGCCGATGCCGCCGCGAAATTTTCCCGCGCCACCGCTGTCCGTGCGTAAAGCATGACACTCGTAAAGCAGCGGATAATAGAGCTCCTGTAATTCGATCGGCGTATTTTTCACATCCCCCTGGCACATGGAGACAGCGGCAGAAACACCGTCCTCGCTGGGGCGGCCGCCCCAGCCGCCGCCGATGATATTTTGGCAGACGTAGCGCCGCCCGGTTTTCGAATTCAGACCGAAGATCGCGTAACCGCCCATATCGCCTTTGTGCGCGGCAGGCACTCGGTCCGGCAGCGCCGGCGCCAGCGCGCGGAAGATCGTGTCGAGCACGGTCGGCAGCGACAAGCTCCAGCCGCCGATCGGCGCGGGACGGCGCGCGCTCAGCAGCTTGCCCGCGGGAAGAATCACTTTGAGCGCGCGAAACGAGCCTTCATTGACTTCGCGGTGCGGCGCGGTCAAAGCCTTGAACGCCACCCGCGCCGCCGCCATACCGCCGCTCGACCCGCAATTGATGAACCCCGGCACCTGATCGGCGACTTCGGAAAAATCGATGCTCAGCTCGTCGCCGGCCACGGCAACCCTTACTTTGATCGGAATGGTTTTGTTCATCACCCGACCATCGTCGTCGAGAAACGACGAAGCTTCATAGACGCCATCGGGAATCGCCCGCACGGCTTCGCGCACGAGTTTGTCGGTCTGATCCCAGATCGTCTCGACTGCCTGGAGAAAAACTTTGCCGCCGTACTTGCGGCAAATCTGATTCAAGCGCTCTTCGCCGGTGCGGCAGCACGCGATTTGCGCGCGCAGATCGCCGAGGGAGGACTCGGGAAAGCGAATATTGTCTTCGATCAACCGCAGCACTTCGGCATTCGGCCGCCCTTCTTTGTAAATTTTCACCGAGCGCACCTGCAGCCCCTCTTCATACACGTCGCGGGTGTTGCTCGAGCCAAACCCGGTGCTGCCGCCGCCGACGTCGATCCAGTGCGCACGGACGGCGAGGAAGCAGAGCAGCTTTTTCTCCCAGAAAAAGGGCGTATACACCACCATGTTGTTCAAGTGCTGCCCGCAGATTTCCGGATGATTGACCAGAAACACGTCGCCCGGATGGATATCGTCCAAGCCGTAGATTTCCACGCCATCCTGGACGGCGACGCCGAGATCGGCGAGAAAGATCGGCAGCGCGCCCTCGTTTTGCGACAACGTGCGGCCTTGATGATCGACGATGCTCACGCAGTAATCCTGCACCTCGTAGATCATCATGTTGTACGCGGTACGCTTCAGCACCGCCGACATCTCGTTCGCCGCCGCCTTCAGAGCGCAGCGGATAATCTCGACGGTAATCGGATCGATCGGCATAATTCCTCGCTTGGCTCATTTCAGCCGCGCGAAAAAACCTTCCCGCTGGAGCTCCAGCAAGAGACTATTGTCGTAGAATTCCTCCGCTCGGGCGGTTTTTGCGCTCGCGCCGCCCGGCTGGGTGGCCAGGAACTTGAGCACCGCCGCGACACCTTTCTCTTCGGTAAGCGGCGGCTGCGAAAACAGCTTGGAATAATATTCGAAGCTCCGTCTGGCGATGCCGTCATCGGCGATGCGCATGTATTTTTTCATAATCGGCAGGCTTCTTTCTCCGTCCGTCTTCAGCACGTGAATCGCTTCCACGTAGGCCATCAACATGCGTTTGACCAGATCGCGATTGGCGCGCAGCAGCTCTTTGCGCACCACCAGACCCGACTGGGGAAACGCATCCGCTCCGGTAGCGAAATCCGCCAGCGGCGTCAAATGATAGCGTTCCGCTTCGAAACTGAACGGCGGCGCCAGCACGGTGGCGTCGATGGTGCCGGCAACCACGGCGGCGAGCCGCGGCTGCGTCCCAGGGATGGCCAGCACGGTCACCTGCTTGGCATCGATGCCCCAGCGCTCGAGGGCATTGAGAAAAAAGAACGTGTTCATTTCCCCGGGCCCGACGAGCCCGACGGTTTTGCCCACCAGGTCCTGCGGTTTTTTTACCGTCTTGGGCTGGCCGACGATGCTGACCGTCGGTCGATTGGTCGAGGTGGCAATGATCACGAGATCGGCACCGGCGAGATTCGCCTGCACGGGCGCCACGCCCGCACTTTGCGAGAGCTGTAAGGCGTTGGCCAGAAGCGCCGCCGTGCTGCGCGCGCCGCCCGCAATCCGCACCAGCTCGGACGTCATGCCGTATTTGCCGAAAAATTTCATCTCGTGCGCGATCCAGATCGGCGCTTGATAGCCCAACTCGCCGCCGTAACCGATCGTGATCTTGACCGGCGCGCCGCTTTGGCCGGCGAACGACGCGGCAACCTGCATCGCGAGCAACAAACACACAAACCCAGCAGCGAGACACAACTTAAACACTCCGGACGCCTGACTAATCACTCCTCACCCTTTCTTCGGTTCGTCCTTGCCCACGTAGGACTGGCGATAGGTCTGCAAGGTTTTGCCGCGGAGCTCGTAGAGAAACTGAATCACCCGCTCGTTGCTCATGAATTTGTCCTGCTCGTAATGATCATGATGGACGATTTCTTCCAGCGGCCGGCGCACGCCCTCGGACGGTTGCACCGCCGGATATCCAACCGGAATGATCAAGTAGAGCATCATCAAATCCGGCACACCGAGAACTTTTTTGAACGGCTCTTGCACGTGGATCGTGACCCACTGCGTCGCCAGTCCGAGCGATACCGCGGCGAGGTGCATGAACGTGCAGGTGTTGGCCAGACCATCGGTGAGATGCGACTGATCGCGGCCGAAGGTATGCGCGCCTTGCACCGTCCCCCATTGGCGCCGGCCGTCGCCGACGACCACAATGAGCGCCGGCGCTTCCGACCAGCCCGCGCCGCGCCGTTGGCGCTCCACCGCCTCGTCCGCGGTCATTTGATAAGCCGGATGGCGCAGCTCGAACACACGCTGCTGCTCCATCCAATAAATGAAATCCGTGTTGTCTTCGGAATAGCAGCGAAACAGATCCTTTTTCACCTTGGGATCTTTGACGACGATGTACTCCCACGGTTGCGAGTTGGCGCCCGACATTGCCCAGCGGCCGGCTTCGAGAATTTTATCAATATAGCCATCGGGAATCGGATCGGGTTTGAGCTTGCGCACGCTCGAACGGCGCCGAATGATGTCGTAGAGAAGATCGTAACCGGGAGTGGTGTCTGCGGTCATATTGAGCCTCCAAGGAAAACGCAACTTCTGACACAATACTTATATCTCACCCAAACGAACCGCTTCAATTGCAGCTCCACACTCTGTCATTCGGAGCACCAGCGAAGAATCTAGATCCTTCGCCGAAAAGGTTCAGGATGACATTGCGCGCCCGATTCGTATCAGCCCGCAAGCGCTGCAAGAACACCCTCGAGCGATTGCCGCTCTTCTAATGATCTAATCTCTCTTTGAACGAGCAATGCCCTCTCGTCTTCGACCACCGGCGCGGCCAATGACAGAAATTTCTCCTCGATTTCTGCGGCACTCATTGGATTCCCGCTCTCGCCCTTGGGAATAATGACTTCTTCAGAATGGATCGCGCCGGACACCGATCTCACCACGACCCGGCCGGGCCAAGACTTCGGATAGTGGCGCTCAAGATCTCCTCCCGGGCTGACTTTGACTTTATTCATGAGCTGCCGCACTTTATTGTCGTGGAGAAATTCCTCTTCGAACGAAGCTAGATCGAGCTTGCCCCGCAATACCGTCACGGCCATGACATACTGCCCGCTGCCCACCGTCGCAGCGTGGGTCGGCGTGATCGATGGCCGATTCATCATCGCCGCGTTTTGCGCCGGGAGGAAAAGCTCGATCTCGCCGATCGTTTCCGGTCGCAGCGAACACTCTCGAACGATCTTCAGGAGAGCTTCGACTCCGGCGTGCAACTGGCGCGCACACGGATAAGGCTTGAATGCGACCTCCGGAAGATGAAAACCATCGAAGCTTCGAAGATATTCCCATTTCGGCTCGCTGCACAACGTCGGACCAAAACCGCGCGCATCTTCGAACGCCCGCTTCGGTCCGGTGAATCCCTGCTGCGCCGCGAGCAATGATTGAATGCCGTTTCGCGCCGCGTGGCCGAACGCGAGATGCCGCGCGGTCGCGCCTTCGTTGCCGCCGGTGAGCATGCCGCCACTGTGCAACGCTGCGATCCCAAGCGCATTGGCGGTTTCTTGCCCCGTCCACTTCAGAAACTTCGCGCCCGCTGTAGCCACGCCGAAGGCGCCGCAGATCGTGCTCGGCCACCAACCGCGCGCAAACAGTTTTGGTGCATCGATAGTAAGACCAACGCGAATGATCGTCTCATAACCAGCAACAGTCGCGGCGATAAAACTCTCGCCGCTACCGGCATGGTTTTCAGCCAGTGCGATGAGCGCGGGAATAACCATGCCACCGATGCACGTTCCGGCCCCACCGTGGATGTCGTCCATCTCGCCGCAGTGTGCTGCAACGGACATCGCTTCGACAGCATCGAGCAAAGAACTCCGCCGTTGAGATCCCAAAAGTCTCGAATTTGCGTTTGCGCCGTTGTTCGCGACCGCCAGCTTATATGCAAGCTTACCCGCGTGAAGACGCGACCCGGCAAGTAAACAGCCGAGGGAATCGATTATGTGCAGCTTGGCGGAATCGATGATATCGGCGGGCACCGTCTCGAACGAAAGAGATGCAACGTATTCTGCGAGGGTTTCGCTAAGAGTTTCGTCAGCCATGCAATTTGTGAGAGTCGCTGCGTGATTGAGATCCTTCGCTTGCGCTCAGGATGACGGCCGTTTTCCGTCTTGTCGAAGAACGTGAGAGATCTTGAATTAAATTAATCCGACCGAAATTTTCTCTTCATGCCCCGGCCGTCACCTCGATGACCAGATGGCCGAACTCGTTCACGTGCATGCGATCGCCGGGATAGATAAGAATCGTTGCGCCGACTTCCTCGATCACCGCGGGTCCTTCGAGCCGGTCGCCAGCGCGAAAGCCGGTGCGCAAATATATCGGGCAATCCACAGGCTCGCTCTCGAAAATCACCCGGCGCCGGCCACGCTCGCCGCGGTCTGCATCGTGCGCCATCGCAGTCAAAGGTAATTTGTTGTCGAATTTTCCCAGCGCCGAAAGGCGCAGATTGACCATCATCACGGGCTCGTTTGGAGCCGAGTGGCCATAGTGTTCTTGATGCAACTGATCGAAGCGCGCGCGAATCGCTCCGAAGTCGCTCAGCGCGCGTAGATCTTCCGTCACGGGAACCGGCAACGTGTATTCCTGTCCGCGATAACGCATATCCAAAAACCGGCGCAGGATGATGTCCTCAGGCTTAGCGCCTTCTTCCGAGAGCGTGTCGATGGCGGATTTTTCCAAAAGTGAAAATGCGTCGGCGATCCGATTACCGCTTGTTTCCGCCAATTCACGCACGAAGGTTTGCACGTAATCGTGCTTCAAATCGGCCATCAGCATCCCGAGCGCAGAAAAATGCGCCGGCATGGGCGGTATGATGACGCGCGGCACGGATAATTCCCGCGCAATCGCCATAGCGTGCAAAGCGCCGCCACCGCCGCTCGGCACCAGAGCGCAGTCGCGGGGATCGTAACCCTTTTCCACCGAGACGGCGCGCACCGAAAGCGACATGTTGAAATTGGCGATGGTGAGAATGCCCAGCGCCGCTTCGTCCAGCGACAAGCCGAGCGGTTTGCCGATCTTCTCCAGAATCGCTTGCGCCGCTTTCTCGCGCTGCAAGCGGATGCCGCTGCCGAGAAAAAATTCTCGATCGATGCGCCCTGCGATGAGATTGGCGTCGCTCACGGTCGGTTCGGTTCCTCCCTGACCGTAGCAGGCCGGGCCGGGCGAAGCGCCCGCGCTTTGCGGACCGACTTTCAATCCGCCCGCGGGATCGATCCATGCGATGCTGCCGCCGCCGTTGCCGACCTCGACAATATCGACCACCGGCAGCATCATCGGATGGCCGGCAACATAACCGCCAACATAGTAGCTGCTGGTTACTTCAGGATGGAAATCTTTGATCAGGCTCGATTTGGCCGTGGTGCCGCCCATGTCGAAAGAAATGACGTGGCGGCAGCCGAGCGTCTCGCCCAACTGCGCCGCGGCGATGACGCCCGCGACGGGACCCGATTCCATCATGGTGACCGGGAGCTTCTTGGCGGTTTCCGCGGCCATCACTCCGCCATTGGATTGCATGACGCGAAACGTACCGCGAAATCCGGCTTGGCCGAGCATTTTTTCCAGTGAAACGAGGTAACGGCTCACCAGCGGTCCGACGTACGAATTCAAAACCGTTGTCGAGGTTCGCTCATATTCGCGAAATTCGCGTAAAATTTCATGCGATAGCGAAACATAGACGGCGGGAAATCGCTCGCGCAGCAGTTCACCAAGCCGTTGCTCATGCGCCGCGTTGGCGTAGGCATGCAACAGACACACGGCGATACTCTCCACGCCCGCAGATTTGAGCGCATCGATCGTCGCAGCGGCGGATTCCTCGTTCAAGGGCGTCAACACTTCGCCCGTCGCGTACAGGCGCTCGTCGACTTCGAGCCGCAGGTCGCGCTGGACTAGGGGCACCGGCCGTTTGAAAAAAAGATTATAACCCTCGGGCCGATTGCCGCGGCCGATCTCGTAAACATCGCGAAACCCTTTGGTTGTGATCAAACCCGTGCGTGCGCCCTTGCGCTCGAGCACGGCATTGATCGTAACCGTCGACCCATGCACGAAAAAAGTCGCATCACCTACATCGATCTTGGCGCCAGCTAGGCAATCGTTGATGCCGCGCGCCAAATCGTCAGGCGTGGTCAGCGATTTACTGCGGAAAATCTCCCCATTGTCATCCACCGCCACCAAGTCAGTGAACGTGCCGCCGATATCAACCGCAATTCTCATGAAGGGTTTTGCTGAGTGTAAGTGTCTTCTGATCCGATCGTCTAAGAAAGATTTCTCCCGGAGTTTACCCTGAGCTTCGAACGGGCTCGAAATGACAGCCTCTGTTGTGATTCCGACAGAGCGAAGCGATGGGGAATCTTTCTTTTCTTAACTAATGAGCAGCGACTTTGCCCCGTCCGCGGTCACCTCGAAACTATCACCGAAGATAATCATCTTGCCTTCCGTCTGAAATGCGGCGCGTAGCGCCAGGGTCATATGCTCGGCTAAAATCGTCGGGCCGATAGCCGGCGCGCCGACCTCTTGCGCATCGCTCTCGTTCAGAAACGGCGCTTCCCACTGGTTGAGCCCAATCCCGTTGGCAACGCCGTATATCAATGCGGTCGCGTAGAAGTCCCCGAGCGCCCGGCGCCCGGTCTCCCCGATTGCCGCCACTGCGCCACCAGTTTTCAGCTCGCGCGCCATTTGCGCAACGGCTGCTTGCGCCTGGTCGTATGCACTTCGCCGCTTCGTGTCATTATCCAAAATGAAAGTCCGCCCTGCCTCGGACCAATAACGTTCATGTTGGACTGCCAGGTAAACCGCCCAATGATTGCTGACGGCTGCGGCTCGTTTGAAGCTCGGCGGATTGAGGCGCGTCTCACCGGCGAGAATACGAATATCCTCGGCGCCTTGATCGCGCGCCAACCGATCGATATCGGCGATGATCTCGTATTCTTTGCGTCCGGGCTTGATCAATCGCCCGGCTTCGCGGCATATCGTGTTCAGCAACCGCCCCGCAGCACGCATCGCCTCAAGTTCCAGAGGAGTTTTCGCTAGGCGATCAGACACCATGAGCGGGTCGCACGCGTGCCAGGTCACAGTTGGCAGGGCGGCCTTCATTTCTTCGAGCTGCAGCAAAGGAAACCCTTTGCCGGAATCCGTCAAGCCGATTTTCGCCCTTTCAAGCCCTCTCTCTTTCAGCAGCTTCGCGCCGTCGGCACCGACATTGTTCGAAGCGCGAACGTCCTCAACCCAGGTCAGCGTCTTGGCAAACGGCACGTCGCGGCTGCCGATGTTGAGCAGCAACGAAATCGCTCCGTCGCGCGGCACGACGGCGATGCCGCCCCGCACCTTGGGAAAATAATTCGTCAAATAGCAAAGGTCAGCGAACGAATAATTGTCACCATAAATCACTAGTGCGTCGAAATTTTGCCGCGCCATTTCACTGCGCACGTTATCGAGACGCGCTTGAAACTCAGCCTGCGGCACTTCGTTCGGGTCCCAAGTCGAGCAGCCTCGCTTCAGAACCGAATGTCGCCCAAAAATCATTTTTCTACCTCATGGCGCCGGCTGATCCGGCGGCTTGAACGAGTTGCACGAAAAGGTTCAAGCCGTTCAAAAGTTCAACGTTCACGCCATTGAATTCATCGGCGGTTTTATTCTTTGATGAAGACATCCCAGGACGATTTCATCAGCGATTCGGCCTTGGTTTTTGTCATCACCACGGTATCGCCAAGCGTCAGATAACCGGTCTCGGGCAAATACTGGTTGGGGTGGATGATATAGGTCATGCCTTCTTCGAGCCGTGTCTGGTTCGCGTCTTCCAGGCTTCCTGGCGCGAACGAGCCGCAGCCAAGGCCGTGGCCGCGCACGCGCATGAACGGCGGCCGGCAGTATTGCTCGTAACCGTACTCGATAAAGGTGTCGTTGATCGCCGCCGCCACCGCGCTCGCCGGCGCACCGGTTGTCGCGGCTTCCATGCCCAAGCCCATGGCTTTTTTAAGGATGGCGTA
>Ga0207645_10001114_pt1 | contig 22215 bp, 20 predicted proteins | sample KBSM53metaG_FD_184331 | JGI IMG/M metagenome (GOLD analysis project Ga0207645, IMG submission 184331) | Miscanthus rhizosphere microbial communities from Kellogg Biological Station, Michigan, USA - KBS M5-3 metaG (SPAdes) (version 2) | ecosystem: Host-associated > Plants > Roots > Rhizosphere >...
GCGTGACCTGGTCCATCTGGCTGACCGCCTCTCCCACTTGCGAAACCCCTGCGCTCTGCTCGGCGCTGGCCGTGCTGATCTCGCCCACGATGTCGGTCACGCGCTTGATCGAGCTGACCACCTCGGTCATCGTGACGCCGGCCTGGTCGACCAGTGCGGTGCCTTCTTCGACGCGCTCCACGCTGGCGACGATCAGGCTCTTGATCTCCTTGGCCGCTTCGGCCGAACGGCCTGCGAGGTTGCGCACCTCGCTGGCCACCACCGCGAAGCCGCGGCCCTGCTCGCCGGCGCGTGCGGCTTCGACGGCCGCATTCAACGCCAGGATGTTGGTCTGGAACGCGATCCCGTCGATGACGCTGATGATGTCGGCGATCTTCTTGGAGCTGTCGTTGATGCGCTTCATCGTGTCCACCACCTGGCCGACGACTTCGCCGCCCTTGATGGCAACGGTCGAAGCGCTCAGCGCGAGCTGATTCGCTTGTCTGGCGTTGTCGGCGTTCTGCTTGACGGTCGAGCCGAGTTGCTCCATCGAGGCCGCAGTTTCTTCGAGCGCCGACGCCTGTTCCTCGGTGCGCTGGCTCAGGTCGTTGTTTCCCTGGGCAATCTGCGCCGATGCCGTGGCCACGGACTCCGAGTTCTGGCGCACGTTCGACACCACCTTCACCAGGCTGGCCTGCATCGCCTGGAGTTGCGCCATCAGGCTGGTGGTGTCGCCCGGCCTGAGGGCGATGTGGTTGGAGAGGTCGCCGGCGGCCACGCTGCGCGCCAGATCGGCGGCCTGCGCCGGCTCGCCGCCGAGCTGCTTGAGGATGCTGCGGCTCATCAAGACACCCGCGACGACGCCGACAACGCATGTGACCAGCATCAGCCCGAGGCTGATGACAGTGGCGCGCTTGCCGTCCGCGGCCACCCGAGTGGAGATTGCAGCACTGTCGGCGGCGATCTTGTCGCCCGCTTCATCGAGCAGCTTGACGGGTTCGCGGTCCATGCCGTGCACTGCGGTGTCGCCCACCACGGGGTCGAAGCCGGCGGCCTTGAAGGTCTCGAAACCCTTGCGGTAGCTCTCGCCCATCCTGGCGTGCGCCTGTGCAAACTTGTCGACCAGCGACTTGCTTTCGCCGTCGGGCAGCACCGCGCGCAGCTTCTTGGCCTTCTCGGTGACATCGCGCTCTTGCTTGGCGAAGGAACCCCAGTATTTGTCGAGGTCCTTTGGTTCTTTCCCGCGCAGCAGCGTGTTTTTCCATTCCTGCACTTGCATCTTGAATGCCAGGGTCAGGTCGTTCACGGCGCGCTCGTTGTCGTTACTGGCCTGAACCACTGTCCCGTAGCTGGTCAGCGACTGGTTCAGGCTGTAGATGCCGTACAGCGCTGCCGCGAGCATGAACGCAAGTCCGGTGGCGAACGCCACCGGGAGTTTGATGCTGAGCTTCATTGGTGAACGTCCTGTGAATGCCGGAGTGAAGAGGGCCTACTGAAGGGTTTGCTCGACCAAACTCGTTTCGGCGCCCGACATGAGTCTTTCGATATCGACGAGGATGAGCATGCGGCGCTCGGCGCCCTGCTCCAGCACGCCGATCCCGGTGATGAAGTCGGCGTTCACGGCCGCATTGAACTGCGGCGCCGGCTTGATCTGTTCGCCCTTGAGTTCGATCACGTCGCTGACCGAGTCGACGATCGCGCCGACGACGCGGCCGGCGACATTGAGAATGACCGTCACCGTGAGGGCGTCATATGTGGGTTGCTCGAGGCAGAAGCGCAGCCGCAGGTCGACGATCGGCACGATCACCCCACGCAGGTTGAGCACGCCCTTGATGAAGGCTGGCGCGTTGGCAATCCGGGTCGGGCTCTCGTAGCCGCGAATCTCCTGCACCTTCAGGATGTCGACGCCATACTCCTCGGCGCCGAGTCGGAAGGTCAGGCATTCGCGGGCCGGTGTGGAAGCCGCCGGGCGACACGCCGCACTGAACGCAACGTTGGCGGCTTGCGCGGCGGGTTCGATGGTTTGCGAGGCGCTCAAGGGTGTCTCCGTCGGCAGAAAGGCAAGGGCGACGCTTCAGGCGCCTGCAGCTGTCGCTGACGCTGCGATGTCGGTATCCAGGTCGGGTCAGAACGCGACAGCCGTCCACGTGGCTATCGGTTCGTTTCGCGATTCATGAATCATTTCTGATTCTGAAAACGATAAATTGCTGATCAAGCGCGAAAAGTGCACGCTTGCAGCAAATGCGCGCGCAAGCATCGTCCGACCTGCTGAGCTCCGAGGAGATCACGCGCCTGGCTCGTTTGTCCAAAGGCCTCGGCGTGCGTAAGGTGCGGATCACAGGCGGTGTCGCCTCGTGCTGCAGGCGCAGGTCTGGGAACCTGCTCAACGGGGAAGGGGCTGTTGGCAAACAACGTGCAGTCCGTACCAGCTTCGAGATTCGCGAGCGGCAACTCGGATCCAATCGGATCGACGGCGACCGCTCGCTACCCTGCTCTGCTGTTCACCGGGAAAAGAACCTCAGCAGCGCGGCGGCGGTCGCAACGGGGTCTTCCTCGCACAGGAAGTGCCCGGAATCAAGGGGGCCTCCAGAAACTTCCGTCGCCCGTCGACGCCACGTGTCCAGTGGCGTGCTGGCCGAGGCAGCAATCCCGCTGCCGCCCCAAAGCACGAGCAGCGGCGCGGCGATCTTGTGGCCCGCGTCGAAGTCGGCCTTGTCATGATCGAAGTCCGCATGGGCGCCCGCTCGGTAGTCCTCGCAGGCGGCGTGAATGCGCACGGGATCGCGAAATGCCGTCAGGTAGTGTGCAAGCGCGCGGGGATCGAACGGGTCGGTGCCAGCCTTCACCCAACTGCGAAGGGTATGAGCGAAGTACTCATCCGGATTCGATTGAATCAATCGCTCGGGCAATGGGTGGGGCTGAGCCAGGAACATCCAGTGGTAGATGCGCAGCGCGAACGTCCGGTCGATCTTATCCCAGTAGTCGTAGGTCGGCAGGATGTCGAGCACGGCGACGCGCGACACCCGATCAGGATGGTCGAGAGCCAAACGATAGGCGACACGGGCGCCCCGGTCATGGCCAGCGAGCGCGAACTGTCGATGCCCGACGTGCGCCATGACCTCGACCATGGCTCGAGCCATGGCGCGCTTCGTGAATGGCGTGTGGTCGGCATCGGTCTCAGGCACATCTGACCAGCCGTACCCAGGCAGGTCTGCGATGACCACGCTGAACTGCGCCGCCAATTGCGGGGCGACCCGATGCCACATCACATGAGTCTGCGGGTAGCCATGCAGCAGCAGCAACGGCGGGCCACTGCCTCCGATGCGGGCGAAGATCCGGCCGCGGCTGGCGGTGATCCACTCAGATGAGAAGCCTGGAAACAGATCGGCCAGGTCCGACATGTCGTATTGCGCGCCCGTCATTTTGCAAACGTCTCCAACCCGTTTCAATGATCGGCCACCACCGCCCAGAATCGCTCGGCCGCGCGCGGCAGCGGCGACCGGGGCCGGAACAAGCGGATCTCGACCTCGATCGCCCATGGGTCACCTCCCGCGGCCACCAATCGCGCCGCGGCCAGTTCTTCAGCGATCAAGCTCCGGGGAAGCCAGGCCACACCGCGGCCGTCGAGCGCCATGGTCTTGAGCACGGTGGCCAGGTGTGCCGTCATCGCCGATTGCGCATGCGCACTGGCCAGCGCGTTGCCGCGCAAGGCGCGCACGAGGCGGCCGATGCCGGACTCGGCGCTGTATTCGAGCAGCGGCACAGCCTTGCCGCCGGCGTTGTCGAGAGAATGGCGCGGGCGGCCTGACGCATCGGGCGCCGACACCGGCACGAGCGCGTCGCGCCCGACGACGGCCCAGCGGTGCAATGCCGGGTCCAGTCGGTTGGGGACCTGCTCATGGCTGTGGCACAGCAGGAACTGGACGCGGCCCTGCTGCATCAGCGCTTCGCATTGCTGCATGACATCGGAAATGAGCTGCACCGGCCCTGGGCCTTCCGCGAGGCGAGACTCCAGCCCGCGCAGCCAACCCGGCAAGAAGCTGAACGAGAGCGCGTGGGTGGACGCGATGCGCAAGGTGGCCGAGCTCGCATCGGCCACCGCACGCGCCTGATCGGGAATGCCGGCCACGCGCGTGAGCAGGTCCTGCGCCACGGCGCGAAACCATTCGCCGGCCTCGGTGAGCGTGGCCGGCTGGGTGCTTCGGTCGAAGAGCACCACGCCGAGCCAGTCCTCCAACGCGCGCACGCGCCGACTGAAGGCCGGCTGGGTCATGTGCCGCTCCTGCGCGGCACGCGAGAAGCTGCCGCTGGCCGCCAGCATCAGGAAATCATCGAGCCAGATCAGGTTCAAGAGTCGTGCTCCCAGAGCATGGAAGAAGGCCCAAGCGGCATTGGTCAAAGACAGCGGCGTCGCGCAAGATTCATCCAGATTGTTCAACAGAACGGAGACGAAAGCCCATGCGCACCATCCAGAACTACCGCGGCATCATCCCCGCGATCGCCTGCCCCTTCACCGCCGACCACCGCATCGACGAGCCGGCGCTGCGCAACCATGCGGCGTGGCTGGCGACGCAGCCCGGCGTGGTCGCGGTGATGACCAACGGCCACACCGGCGAAGTGTTCTCGCTGCTGCCGCGCGAGCGCGCCGAAGTGACGCGCATCGTTTCCGACGAACTCAAGGGCCGCCTGCCGGTCATTTCGTCCATCGTCTGCGAGGGCACGCGCGACGCCGCCGAGCAGGCCTCGATGGCGCGTGAAGCGGGCGCCAAGGCCTTGGACGTGATGCCGCCGCACCACTGGCTGCGCTTCGGCTTTCGTCCCGACCACGTGACGCAGTACTTCGAGGCCATCGCCTCGGTGGGTCTCGATCTGGTGGCACACGTCTACCCGGCGTGGACGCGTGCGTCGTATTCGTCGGCCACGCTGGCGGATCTGGCGCGCCTGCCTTCTGTCGCCGCCTTCAAGGTCGGCCAGCGCGACATGAACAAGTACGCCGCGGACATCGCGGCGATCCGCAAGGCCGATGCGAGCAAGGTCATCCTGACCTGCCACGACGAGTACCTGCTGGCCTCCATGGTGCAAGGCGTCGACGGGGCGCTGGTCGGCTTCGCGACCTTCATCCCGAGCCTGATCAACGATTTGTGGGAAGCCGTGAAGGCCGGCGACCTGAAGCGGGCCATGGCGGTGCAGGCCGTGATCACGCCGCTGAAGGACGCCGTCTACGGCGGTGGCGAACCCACCGGTGAAGCGCATGCGCGCATGAAGATGGGCATGTACCTGGCCGGCGTGCTGGAGTCGCCGACTGTGCGCCCGCCCACCGAGGCCCCGAACGACGCCGAGATGGCGGCGCTGCGTGCAGCAGTCGCCCAGGCCGGTCTGCTCAAGCGCTGAGCTGCCGAGAAGAACAAGTCAAGAGCACTGGAGACACCATGAATCGCAGGCAATTCGTTGGTTGTGTCGCGGCGGCGCTGTTCGCCACGGGCCTGGGCAGCGGCGCCATGGCTCAACCCTGGCCGGCCAAACCCATCACGATGATCATCCCGTTCCCGCCCGGCGGGACCCTCGACGTGGTGGGGCGCCTGCTGGCGCAGAAGCTCGGCCAGCAGCTCGGCCAGACGGTGATCGTCGACAACCGCCCGGGTGGCGCCGGGACCATCGGCGCCAGCGCAGTCGCTCATGCGCCGGGCGATGGCTACACGCTGCTGTTCAGCGCCTCGACCTTCACGACAACGCCGATGACGCAGAAGACGGCGGCCTACGACGTCGTCAAGGACTTCGCGCCGGTGGCGCTGGTGGCCAAGGCGCCGCTGGCGATCGCGGTCAACAAGAACCTGCCGTTCAACGACGTCAAGGGGCTGCTGGCGTACGCCCGCGCGAACCCGGGCAAGCTGACCTTCGCGATCGGGTCCACGGGCTCTGCCGGCCACCTGAGCACCGAGCTTCTTCGCCGGGTCGGCAAGATGGAGTACCTGATCGTGCCCTACAAGGGGTCGGCGCCGGCATACCAGGATCTGGTCGGCGGCAGCATCGATGCGTTCATCGACCCGATCCTGGGTTCTTCATCGTTCGCGAAAGCAGGCCAGTTGAAGGTGCTGGCCATCACCTCGAAGAACCGCGTGCCGAGCCAGCCCGAGATGCCGACCGTGGCCGAAACGGTGCCCGGCTACGAGTTCTACAGCTGGTACGGGCTGTGGGGCCCGGCCAGCCTGCCGAAGGAGATCGCGACGCGTCTCAATGCCGAGGTCAACAAGGCGCTCGGCTCCGACATGCGCGAGAAGCTGGAGCCGCAAGGATTGCTGCTGACGCCGGGCTCGATCGACGACTTCGTGCACTTCCAGAAAGACGACATGGCGATGTCGCAGCGCATCATCACCGAGGGGAAGATCCGTGCCGAGTGAACGCCATGCCGTGGTGACCGGCAGCAGTTCGGGGATCGGCCGCGCCCTCGCACTGGCCTTGCTGGCCGACGGCTGGCAGGTCAGCGGCCTCGACGTCTCGCCGTCGACGATCGATCACCCGCAGTTCGATTCGGTGCAGGTTGACCTGGCGGACGGTCCGGCCACCGAGACGGCGGCGCAGCATCTCGCGGGCGCGCACGCGTTCGTGCACGCGGCCGGCGTGCTGCGCGTCGGAAACCTCGGGCGCCTGAACGCTCCAGACGGCGAGCTGATGTGGCGCTTGCACGTCGACGCCGCCCAGCGCATCGGCAATCAGCTGCTGCCGGCGATGGCGGCTGTTGGCCACGGCAGGGTCGTTCTGCTGGGCAGCCGCGTCGCGCAGGGCAAGGCCGGTCGCAGCCAGTATGCGGCGACAAAGGCGGCGCTGGTTGGCCTCGCGCGAAGCTGGGCTGCCGAAGTGGTGGCGCAGGGCGTGACCGTCAACGTCGTGTCGCCCGCAGCCACGCAGACGGCCATGACCGACGACCCCGCCCGACACGCCGCAGTGCCCGTGCTGCCGCCCATCGGCCGACTCATCCGGCCCGACGAGATCGCTGCGCTCGTGAGCTTTCTGCTGTCTCCTGCAGCGGCAGCCATCACCGGCCAGGACATCCAGATCTGCGGCGGCGCTTCGCTGCCGCGCTGAACACCCCCGGACACCAGGACACATACACCATGAAGATCATCGCCATCCGCGAGCAGACCAAGCCCATCAAGTCCAACATCCGCAACGCCTACATCGACTTCTCGAAGATGACGCTGAGCCTGGTCGCCGTCGTCACCGATGTGCTCCGCGACGGCAAGCCGGTGATCGGCTACGGCTTCAATTCGAACGGACGCTATGGCCAGGGCGCGCTGATGCGCGAGCGCTTCCTGCCGCGCATCCTCGAAGCCGATCCGGCGAGCTTGCTCGATGCCGGGCGCGACAACATCGATCCGCACAAGGTGTGGGCCGCGATGATGACCAACGAGAAGCCCGGCGGCCACGGTGAGCGTTCGGTCGCGGTCGGCACGATCGACATGGCGGTGTGGGACGCGGTGGCGAAGATCGAAGGCAAGCCGTTGTTCCAGCTGCTGGCCGAACGCCATGGCAACGGCCAGCCCAACCGCAAGGTGTTCGTCTATGCCGCCGGTGGCTACTACTGGCCGGGTCAGGGCATCGAAGGCCTGGAACGCGAGATGCGCAGCTACCTCGACCGCGGTTACTCGGTGGTGAAGAAGAAGATCGGCGGCGCCTCGCTGGCGGAAGACTGCAAGCGCATCGAAGCCGTGCTGCGCCTGCTCGGCCCGGGGCAGAAGCTGGCCGTCGACGCGAATGGCCGTTTCGACCTGAAGACCGCCGTCGAATATGCGAAGGCGCTGTCGCAGTACGACCTGTTCTGGTACGAGGAAGCCGGCGATCCGCTCGACTATGCCTTGCAGGCCGAGCTGGCCCAGCACTACGCCGGACCGATGGCCACCGGCGAGAACCTGTTCTCGATGCAGGACGCACGCAACCTCATCCGCTACGGCGGGATGCGGCCCGACCGCGACTGGCTGCAGTTCGACTGCGCGCTGAGCTACGGTCTCGTCGAGTACCTGCGCACGCTCGAGATGCTGAAGGCCAACGGATGGTCACCGTCTCGCTGCGTGCCGCATGGCGGGCACCAGATGTCGCTGGCCATCGCAGCCGGCCTGGGCCTCGGGGGCAACGAGTCGTACCCGGACCTGTTCCAGCCCTACGGCGGCTTCCCCGACGGTGTGAAGGTCGACGACAGCTACGTCACCTTGCCCGAGTTGCCCGGCATCGGCTTCGAGGGCAAGGCCGATCTGTACGCGGAGATGAAGGCGCTGGCGAGTTGAACGTCGGGCCGTGACACGGGCCGCGCGTTCGTTGCCTCGCAGCAGCGTCTGGCCACGGCGTCGTGCAAGTCAACACAGCACGCGTTGTGCAACTCATGTATGATGCGCGTCATGCGACGTTCAAAGCCCAATGCCAGAACACTGGCCAAGGAAGCCTCGCACGAGCGCATCGTGTCGGCCGCCGCACGGGCGATTCGTCGCAGCGGCTTCGACGGCACCGGCGTCGCCGACATCATGAAGGAGGCCGGCCTGACCCACGGCGCCTTCTACGCTCATTTCGCGTCGCGCGAAGCCATGTTGGCAGAGGCCGCGAATCGGGCGTGCGCCGAGACGGCTGCCGCTGCGGCCGACGTCGTTGCCAGCGTGCCGCCCCGGCAGGCGCTGGCATCCATGCTCCGCGCCTATCTCTCCCGGGAGCACCTCGCGCAGATGGAGCTGGGGTGCCCCCTGGCCGCGCTGGGCTCGGAGACGCCGCGCCAGGCACCCGAAGTGCGCCGGGTGACCACCCGGCACATCAAGGAAATGATCGATCTCGTCGCCCGTCAGTCGCCTGACTGGGGGCAGCCCGATGCCCATGAACGAGCACTCGTGACCGTCGCCACCATGGTCGGCACATTGCTGCTGGCGCGTGCGGTCGACGAGCCTGCGCTGTCGGACGCCCTGTGCCGGGCCTCACTGAAGCACCTCGCGCCCACCTGAATCCACCGAAACACGCTGCTGACGCGTTCGCTTGTAAATATGATACTCATCATGCGACATAGCTCTGTCCAGCGAGCCCTTCCGAGCTGCCGCACTGAAGCCAGCCAATCTGGACTTCGTGCAGGCGGCATCGATCCCGATGGTCGGGCTGACCTCGTGGCAAGCGCTGAAGGAACGCGTGAATCTTCGAGCCGGACAGAAGGTGTTCATCCCGGCAGGCTCTGGCGGTGTCGGCACGCAGGGCATTGCCCTCGCGCTAGAAGTGCTTTGACCCGCGGTATGAAGAGCCGCGATTGCGACGCGGGAGAGCGCTCGATTCCGCCTTGTAGGCCACCAGAAATGCGTCAGAAGCCACCTGGTCGGCCAGGGCCCTCAAGTTCGCGGCCGAGGCCGGACCCAAAGCCGCCTCCACCCGGTCGTTTGCTGCCGCCCATCGCACCAATGCTTCTGAAAGTCGAGTCTTGCCAAGTGGAGTGAGAACGCCGTGTTTGGTCCGCCGGTCATGCGCGTCCTGACGCACCTCGACGATTCCATCGCGCACCAGCGGCCTGAGCGCATGGGTCAGTGCCGACAGCTGGATGGCGAGCCGGCTCGCCAGCTCTTGCAGCGTCGGTCCTCGTTGATCGGCACCCATCAGTTTGTCGATCTCTGCGATGAGCGCGAGCTGCGTGGCCTTGAGATCCAACGGCGCCAGGGCGTCGTCAAAAAGCTGGCCAAGCCTGCGAGCCGCGAGGCGCAGTGATGTGGCCGTGCAGACCCGTCCGCACACGATGGCTTGCTCACCAGTGGCCGGCCCATTCGGGCTGTTCTTCCGATCAACGAGATTCTTTGCTATTCCCATAAATAAAAAATGGTTGAGTCGCGCACCGTCGAAATCAGCAGGCCATTCAACTCTACATTTGAGCCCTCAACTTTTTAGTTGAGCACTCAATTTTATCGGAAAATTTCCATGACAAATTCCACTTCCAAGAAAGTCGCCCTTGTCACCGGGGCTTCCTCCGGCATCGGGGCGGTCTATGCGGATCGACTCGCTGCGCGTGGATACGATCTCATCCTCGTCGCCCGGCGCGCTGACCGCCTGGAAGCCCTTTGCACGCAGCTCGCAACGGTGCACGGTGTCAAAGCCGAGCCGATCGTCGCCGACCTGACCAAAGACCAGGACTTGGCGCGGATCGAGACCATTCTGTCCACCAACGGGGACCTGCGCATCCTGGTGAACAACGCCGGTCTTGCGCGACTGGCACCTGCCGCTCAGATGCCTGCAAACGACGTGGTCTCCCAGATCGCTCTCAACATCACCGCGCTGACGCGGCTGACCCAAGCCGTGGTACCTGCCTTCGTCGCCAGGAAGCAGGGCCTGATCATCAACCTCTCGTCCGCCCTGGGCATCCACGCGCTGCCGATCAGCGCCGCCTACAGCGGCACGAAGGCCTTCGTATTGCAATACACCAGAGGCCTGCAGCAAGAACTCGCCGAAACCGGGGTGAAGGTGCAACTGGTCCTTCCGGCATCGACGGCGACCGAAATCTGGGACGCATCGGGTGTCCCGCTGTCCGCTCTCAACCAGGAGTCGGTGATGACGACCGAGAACATGGTCGATGCAGCGCTCGCGGGCCTTGACCAAGGCGAAACGATCACGTGGCCGTCAGTCGCCGATGCAAGCCTGTGGGAAAAGTACGAGGCGGCTCGCGCAGAACTGTTTGCGAACACCCAAGCCGGAAGGCCCGCGCCGCGCTACAAGGTTGGATGACCCCCGGCGGGCTGCACGTTGCTGCCATCCCGTTTCCTCTTTCTTTCCATTTCCCCAAGGACAGCCCATGCTATTCGACACCTTCTCTCTGCGTGCCATCCATCTCAGCAATCGCGCGGTGATGTCGCCGCTCACGCGCAGCCGCGCGGTCGACAACAACACGGCCAACAGCCTGATGGCCACCTACTACGCCCAGCGTGCGAGCGCCGGCCTCATCATCACCGAAGGAACGTCGCCGTCGCCCAACGGCTTGGGTTACGCCCGGATCCCGGGCCTGTTCAATGACGCCCACGTGCAAGGCTGGAAGCTTGTGACGGACGCCGTCCATGCCCAGGGCGGCAAGATCGTCGTGCAGCTGATGCACACCGGCCGGGTGTCCCATCAAGCCAACCTGCCGGCCGGCGCCGAAGTGCTCGGGCCTTCGTCGCAGGCGTGCCCCGGCGAGATGTGGACCGATACGCAGGGCAGCCAGCCGCACACGCCGCCGCGCGCCATGACCGAGGCCGACATTCAGGCCGCCATCGGCGAGTACGCCACGGCCGCGCGCCTTGCCATCGAAGCCGGCTTCGACGGCATCGAACTGCACGCGGCCAACGGCTACTTGCTCGAGCAATTCCTGAACGCCAACATCAACCGCCGCACCGATGGCTACGGCGGCACCCCCCAAGGGCGCAACCGGCTGGTCCTCGAGGTCGCCCGTGCTGCGGCGAAGGAGATCGGCGCCGAGCGTGTCGGTATTCGCTTGTCCCCTCACGGCGTGTTCAATGGCGCCGGCGCATTCGAAGGTGTGGACGAACAGTACGTGTCGCTGGTGAATGAACTCTCCGCACTCGGCCTCATGTACGTTCACGTCCTGGATCATTCGGCCCTGGGCGCCCCGTCTGTCCCTGCGAAGCTGAAGAACGATCTAAGGCAGGCCTTCGACGGCCCCTTCATCCTCGCCGGCGGACTCGAGAAGGCCAGCGCACAACAGGCGCTGAGCGAAGGCCGCGCGGACCTGACAGCCATGGGCCGGGCTTTCCTGGCGAACCCTGACCTGGTCGATCGCATGCGCCAAGACGCGCCGTTGAACGCCCCTGCCCCGGACACGTTCTACACGCCCGGCGCCAAGGGCTACATCGACTATCCGACGCTCACAGGTCAAGGAGCAACCGCGCTCTGAACGCGGCAGGGGGTTTGCGCCATTCGGCCTGCGCCGCGAGATAGGTCTCGTGGCCCAGGCCGACGCAGTGCCTCCATCGCGGTTACCGGAACAGCGTATCCACATGGGCTGCGCCGATGCCCACCTTCTCGTAGTGCTCACGGCACATCTGAATGTAGTCATGCACGTCGAAATGACCGGTAGAGCCGCCCTTCTCGTCGAGCCAGATCAGGGGCCCCTTGACAATGAAGAACACGCGCATCGGATCAGGGTGCTCATAGGAGACCAGCGTGTGGCCCTCACCGGGCGCCTCGTACACGAAGCTTCCAGCCGTCGCGATCCAGTCATGCTCGAGATAGCCCCACTTGCCTGAGATCGTGTACGCGAAGACTTCGTGAGGGTGGTAATGGCGGTTCACCAGGCCGGGCTTGTCGGCTCGCAGCACATCAGCCCATCTGTTCTCGCTCGGAGATATCCACAAGGGGCGCGATGACACGGTGTCGCTGAAGGGCACGTAAAAGCGCAGATCATCCGTCGCCGCATTCGCGATGTGCACCTCTGGCTTCGCGTCGGGCTTGAACACATCAGCGATCGGCGGAATGTTTCGCCAGAATTCAGCTTCGACAGTCATCGTTGTTTCTCTGCGAACGGAGTGAGGAAGTCGACTCTGTCGTCAACTGAACGCGGCTGCTGTTCCACGCGCGACAACTCATTTGTCCCGCCCGGACAACGCAGCAGAGCTCCAGGGATTGCCCTGATGAGCACCTGTTTGCCGCTGCCGATCGACTGTTAGCATGAGATTGACCGCTGGTCGCGCTCCGCATTTCGCCGCCCCCATGCAATCTCTCGCCACCAAGAAGCGCCGCTTCGTCCCCTTCACGGAAGGGTCGACGGCGTTCGCGCCGGCGCGGGAACGATTGCGTTACTGGGAGTCGTACACCACGTCGGCGCTGATCGGTCTTCGCTGTTCTACATACGCCGTAGAGGGGCTCAATGCACGGCAGCGCAACTTCGACCTCGGCGCGCTTCGCATCGCCGACATCGTCGGCAACGAACACGTTGTGGAACGCACGATGCCCATCGTCCGGCGCCACCCGAAGCATTCGCTGTTTGCGTGCATGCTGTTGGAGGGCGAGGCCTTCTTTTACCAATCGGGCCAATGCACCCTCGTTCACAGCGGCGACCTCATCATCTACAGCACGGAGAAGCCGTATCTGTACGGGTTCACGCGGCCGATGCGCCAGTTGATGATCGACATCAAAGCAGACGAAGTGTTTGATTCCGGCGACGCGATATCGCCAACCTCGTTGCTCAAGATCGACGGCAGCCTTCGCGCGGGGCAATTGCTCATCCAGCCGCTGAGGGACCAGATCCTCGGATTCATAGAGGAGCCGCTGGCCGTCTCGGCCTCGGCCGTGCATCACGAGGTTCGCGCCAGGTTGCAACTGCTGTTGCGACCGAGGGGACATGACACGCCACGACGCGACGACGTCATGGCGCTTCGTCTTCTGAGGGCTGAACGTTTCATCGCTGAACATCTTCCTGAACGCGAGCTCGACGCCGCGGCCGTCGCGAATCACATGGCCATGTCGCTTCGCAATCTGAACCGAGTGTTCGAAAGGCATGAATGCAGCGTCACCCAATGGATATGGCAGCAACGCCTTGCGTTGGCGCACCGGCAGCTCGCCGATTCCGGCCATTCCGCGTGCGCCATCGGTGACATCGCGTCGGCCTGCGGCTTCTCCACGCAAGCCCACTTCGCGCGCGAGTTCAAGCAGCGCTACGGGTGCACCCCGACGCAACATCGACAGGCTCCAGTCAGTGCGGGCCGATCGGATCGGACTGACGCTGGCCGCGCCATTGCTTGAAGCCCGCGACAGGCCACTGGCCTGGGCCACCGCGACTTCATCACCGAGAGTCAGCGACAGCCTCGCCGCCGCATTCTCACTATCGGCATCGAGTTCGCTGTCAGTCAATCGAGTGGTCACCGTGGTGGAATGTCGGCCGCCCGACCTGCGCGATTTCACTAGGCCGGCGCGCGAAACGCCCCACTAAACTGCCCGCGTTAAACGAGGGATTGACACGATGCAACACACACACTGGTCGACGAACCGGGTGCTCGCCTGCGATCGACCGCAGGCCTGGAGCAACATCACCACGCGCTACTTCGGCCGCCTGCGCGTTTCGAGCCTGAACGACGGCCCGCTGGATGCCTCGCTGGATGCCTTCGACGTCGGCTCTCTGCGCATGTATCGCATCGATGCGCCGGCTCACCACATCGAGCGCGACGCCGCCTGCGGCGAACTCCCGAGCGACGATTTCTACAAGCTGGTGCTGCAGGTCAGCGGCCGCGGCATCGTCGAACAGCAGCAACGCCGCGTGGTCCTGCAGCCGGGCCACTGGATCCTGTACGACCCTCGCGCGCCGTATTCGATCACCAACCCCGAGCGCTGTACGTTGCTCGTGACACAGGTGCCGCGGGCCCTGCTCGCCGGGCTGCGCCTGCCCGGACCGCATGCAGGCGAGTTGGGCAGCGACAACGTGGCCGGCCTGCACGGCGTGTTCGGCAGCTACCTCCGGGCGTTGAGCGAGCAGCTGCCGGGCCTGCCGGACGGTGTGGGCCAGGTCGTCAGCGAATCCGTGATGGGGCTGCTGGGCTCGACGCTGGCCGAAACGCTGCGGCGCATCGGGGAGCCGGTGCCGCTGCCTTCATTGCTCAAGATGCGCGTGCGCCAGTATGTTCAGGCGCATCTGTCGGATCCGGAGCTGAGCATTCAGCGCATCGCCGATGCACTGCGTTGTTCCAAGCGCTATCTGCACCGTGTCTTCGAAGACGACGATGTCAGCCTGGAGCGTGAAATCTGGAACAACCGCCTCGAGCGCTGCCACTCGGCGCTCACGCATGAAGCCCATGCGAACCGCTCTGCCGCGGAAATCGGTTTCGCGTGGGGTTTCAGGAGCAGCGCCCACCTCAGTCGCCTGTTCAAGCAGCGCTACGGCGTGACGCCAGGCGCATGTCAACGCCAGGCCGCCGAGACACGAGCCGCCAAACTGACGGCGTAGCGCGGCGCGCCGGTGTTGTTCAGACTTCGGTGAGCTGCCGGAACGCTGCTGCCGGTTGCGCGCACCCAAATTCACGACCCAGTTCGGCGTACTCCTGTTCGCTGCCAAGGCCCGCGAACAGCGGTGACCACAAGAAGACGCGGGCATAGATGCGGCAGCGTGATTCGCCCGAACTGACTTGCGGCGACAGCCGCAGCGACTTCTTGAGCGACGCGACGTTCTGGCGCACAGCGGCCATGCGCAGACCGCCTCCGGCCGGACTGTCGATCAACAGCGTCTCGGCCGCCGTGCCCTGTGTGCGTCGCTGCCATTGCGCCTCGCCGGACAGGCGAGGCACGCCCACGCGCGCAAAGCTCGTCCACGCGTCGCCCATGGCCTGCGCCACGGCGCGCCGCCCGGCTCGATTGAATGCGGTGTTGATGCCGAAGATGTCCAGCTCGCCCTCGGTGTCACGGAAGGCGAACGCCATCTCCATGCCGTGCGCCGCGCCGAGCAGGATGTCGGGTCGCACGAACGGAACGGCAGGGGCTTCATCCCAGTCGAAACGGTAGGTCCAGACGTCGGCGTGCCCACCGGCCAGCATCGCATCCGCAGGTTCTTCGATGTGCAGCGAGCGCCATGCCTGCGAATAGAAGTTCGATTCGGTGATGTACTCGGCGCGATCGCGAAGCAAGGGCAGTTTTCCGAACAGCAGCCGCACATGCTCGGGTTTGTCCGCCAGGAAGGTCCGGTACTCGTCGCGGTTGCTGCCGATGATCACAGGCACGCGGTTCCATGCGCCACGGCGGAAGACCTCGGGCAGCGGCTCCAGCGGCAGCACGACGCCGTCGCGCACGGGACGCGGGCACAGATAGATGCCGACGCTCCCCGGCTTGAAGACGTTCAACAGTTCTTCGGGCTTGAGTGAGCGCAGCCACGTCGCCAGGTCGGTGGCGGGCATGGCATGCAAAGCCTGATCAGCGGCGTCCGCATCCGGCGCCTTGCCGGCTGCTGTCCACAGCCGGGCGACCACTTCGCGAGCGCTGGTGCGTTGGCTTTCCAGCGGCAAGTCATTGCGCTCGGTGGCCTCGCGAACACTGAATGTTTCGGCCACCGGCGACTGTGCGATGGCGCGCTGGAACAACCCCGCGGCCAGCGGGCTGGCCAGCAGCGTCAGCACGTTCTGGCCACCGGCCGACTCGCCGAAGATCGTCACGCAGCCCGGGTCGCCACCAAAGGCGGCAATGTTGTCGCGCACCCAACGGAGGGCGGCGATCAGGTCGAGCGTGCCGAAGTTACCCGAGCGCTCTTCTGGCGTGGCCGCGTCCGCCTCGTGCAGCGCGGGATGACAGAACCAGCCGAGCACCCCGAGCCGGTAGTTGACGGTGACGACGACCATGCCGTCGTGCGCTGCATAGTTGCGCGCGGCGTCGTAGCTGGCCGAGGTCCCCACCGCATTGCCGCCGCCGTGAATCCACACCATGACGGGACGGCGCTGACCCTCGGCGGGCACCGCGTCGGGAGTCCAGGCGGGCGCGAAGATATTCAGCGACAGGCAGTCCTCATCGCCGACGATGCGGCCGTGCAGCTTGGCCGGCACCGGCGCGAGCAGGCCTGCGTACTGCGGGGCCATCGGCCCATGGTCCAGGGCGTGGAACACGCCATTCCACGCGGGCACCGGCTGCGGTGCGCGCCAGCGCAGCGCACCCGTGGGCGGCTGTGCGTAGCGGATGCCACGCCAGGCATGCGTGCCGTTGGCTTCACGCGAACCGATCAGTTCCCCGCCGGCCACGCGGCGATGCGCATCAGAGTGCGGGGTACGGGTCGATTTGTGCACCACGTGTCCTTGCATTGTTGTGTTCGCTTGCACCCTCGCCTTGCTTCAAGCGAGGTAGCTGCTGTGCAGGATCTCTGGCTCCTCACGCAGGGTCTGCGCTGCCCCCGACCACACCGTCCGCCCGCGCTGCAGCACACACGCCCGGCTCGCGAGCGACAGCGCGAGCGTGGTGAACTGCTCGATCAGCAGCACACCGACCCCGTCGTCGGCCGCCTGCCGTATCACATCGGCGAGGCGCCGCACGACCAGCGGTGCGAGGCCGAGCGACAACTCGTCGACCACCAACACCTTGGGTCGCGCGAGCAGGGCCTGTGCCATGCAGACCATCTGCTTCTGCCCGCCGGACAACGAGCGCCCCAACTGGGCGAGCTTGGCCTCGAGTTCCGGAAAGATCTTCAGCACGCGCGCGATGGCCGGCTCGACCTCGGCGCTGGGCAGGACCATCGCGGCGGCCCGCAGGTTGTCGTGCACCGACAAGCTGCCGAGCAAATGGTGACCCTCGGGCACGATGGCCAGCCCGGTGCGGCGCACCGCGTCGGGCGCGAGGCCTTCGAGCGCGACGCCGTTGACGCTGACGCGGCCCTGCCCGCGCGCAATGGCCCCGGCCAGCGCGAGCACGATGCTCGACTTGCCGGCACCGTTCGGCCCGAGCAGCGCGACGATCTCTCCGGCCGCAACGTCGAGGTCGAAGCCGTGAACGACGGCCTTGCCGCCGCGTGAGACATAAAGTTGGCGAACTTCGAGCATGGCGTTTCGTGAAGGGTCAGGCGCCGAGGTAGGCGCGGCGCACGACCGGGTCGTCGAGCACGGCGCGCGTGTCGCCCAGCGCCAACCGGCGACCGAAGTCCAGGACCAGCGTCTGGGTACAGATGGCGGCGATCAGATCGACGTCGTGATCAATCAGCAGCACCTGGGCGCCGAAAGCATCGGGGATCGCCGCGATCGCGTCGCGCAGCACGCGCGATTCGCGTTCGTCGAGTCCCGCGCCCGGCTCATCGAACAGGATCAGTCGCGGCTCGCCAACCAGTGCCTTGGCAACTTCGACCATGCGGCGCCGGAACAGGTCGAGCTCGGCACCCGGCACCGCAGCGCAATCGAGCAGGCCGGCGTGCTCGAGCGCCCGGTGCACCTGCGCGTCAGCCGGTCGGTGACGATTCGGCACATGGTCGAGCATGGACTGGACGTTGTCCCAGACGCTCAGGTCCTCCACGACCTGCTCCGTCTGGAACGAGCGGCGCAGGCCGAAGCGCGCGCGGCGAGCGGTGTTCATGCCGAGCAAGGCCGTCTCGTCCACGCGCACCTCGCCTGCCTTGGCCTGCACGAAGCCGCTGAGCAAGTTGACGAGCGTGGTCTTGCCTGCGCCGTTCGGGCCGATCAGTCCGCACACCGGGGCGTGGAGTACTGCGTCGAGCGCATCGATCGCGACGACGGCGCCGAAGGCCACAGTGAGGCCGCGGATCTCGATCATGCCCGCCCCTTTGCCGCACGGCGCTGGAATGCAGCGAGCCACTGGCCGGCCAGTCCGCGCGGTGCGGTGATCAACGCGTGCAGCAGCGCGGCGCCGAAGAACACCATGGCCAGGTAGCCGTTGACACCGAGGTCGACCAGCAGTGAGGGCACGGCGCGCAACAGCAGGCCGGCGACAAGCGCGCCGGCCCAGTAGTAGGCGCCTCCGATCAGCGACAGCGCGAACAGCATCACCGACTCGCTGGCGGCGAACGCACGGCCGTCGAGCTGGCCCACGGCGCCGGACAGCAACGCGCCCGCGACGCCGGCGCATACGCCGGCGAGGCCGAAGGCCCAGGTCTGGTACAGCAGCACGTTGACCCCCGCGCCCTCGGCCACCGCTTCGCCGCGGCGGATCAGCGCCCACGAGCGGCCGGCCCGCGTGCGTCGGTGCAGCTCCAACAGCGCCAGCATCGCGGCGAGCCAGGCGGCGACGTAGGCGAAGTACGCGCCCTCGCCCTGCGCGAGGGCCGGTCGGGGCAACATCAGCCGTTCGCTGCCGCTGATGCGCCCGAGGAAGCCGGCGCCACCATCGGGAAATCCGGTCGCGCTGATCACGACCTGGAAGCCCCCCGCCAGCATCAAGGTCACCAGAGCCAGGTACAGCCCTTTCATGCGCAAGGCCGGCAGACCGGCCAGCATGCCCACCACGCCCGCCGACAGCCCGCCGGCGACCACGCAGGCCTCGAACGGCCAGTGCAGCCCATGACCGACGCGCAACGCGACCCATCCGCCAACGCCCAGAAGGGAGTACTGGCACAGGCTCACCAGGCCAAGCTGGCCATACAGCAGCGCAACGCCGGCGGCCGCGATGGCCAGCGCCAGCGACGAGGTCAAGGTCTTGATCCAGTACGCGTTGGCCAGCCAGGGCACCAGCGCGCCGAGGGCCAGCACGACGAACACCATGCGCAGCAGGGCCAGGCGGGCGGCACGCCGCTCGCGTCGGATCGAATCGGGAGTCATGCTTTTCGGGAAGCATCGCGCCACAGCACGATGGCCAGCAGCGCAATGACAAATGGAGTGGCACTGCGAAATGGCGCGAGGCCGGGCACGAGCACGGCCACTGCCTCGAGCATGCCGATGATCAAGCCCGCAGCCACGGTGACTGGAAGCGACGACAGGCGGCCGATGATTGCTGCGGCGAAGGCCGGAATGACGAGGAAGGTCAGCACCGTCGCCTGCAGGCGCACGATGTTGGCGAGCAGGAGCCCACACACGCCGGCGAAGGCACCCGAGATGACCCAGGCCGCGGTATCCACCTGGAGCACGCGGATGCCCAGGATGGAACTTAAGGCCCGCTGATCGGCCAGCGCCCGCATCGCCAGGCCGATGCGCGTGCGGGCCAGCAACAGGCCCACCGCGGCCATCATCGACACCGCCGCGGCGAGGCCGAGAACGCGGGTGTAGGTGAGCCGCACGTCGGCGAACTCGATCGCCCCTGCGTCGGTGGGCAGCACGAGCCGGCGCGGCTGCTCACCCCAGAACCATTCGGTGAACCCGAGCACGACGAGCGCCAGACCCAAGGTGCCGATCGAGCGCACCGTGGACTCACGCTCGGCGAGGCGCGGTGCGAGCAAGCGGCCATAGGTCAGCGAGATGGCAACCGAGGTCACCACCGCAGCCAGTGCCGCCAGCGCCAACGGCCAGTCGTGGTCCAGCGCCGACCAGGCGACGTAGGCGGCCACTGCGCCGAGCGCGCCGAACGCGAAGTTCAGCACCCCCGACGAGCGGTACAGCACGACCAGCCCGACGCCCGACAGCGCATAGACCGCGCCGACGCCCAACCCCGAGATCAAGAAAGGCAACAGATCGGGCATCTCAGTACCGCCCGGCCGTTTCGAAGGTACTGAGCGCTCCCTTGGGGGGCAGCGAACGACGTGAGGTCGGGGGTTTCATTTCAGCAGCTCGGTCGAGGATCAGAGCCCGAACTTCTTCTCCTGCTCGCGCAGGTCGCTCAGTTCGGGATCGGCGGCCATCAGGCAGCCGTTGCTGACCTGCTTGAAGCCGTTGCCGCTGACCTGCGAGATCGGGCCGCTGCTGTTGGCGTTGTGACGCGCACCGTCGCCCACATAAAACTGCCGGCACAAGATGTCGCTCTTGAAGCCCTTGACGTTGCGCAGCGCGGCGCTGACGCTGGCGCGGTCGATCTTCTTCGGATCCATCTTCAGCAGTGCCTCGGTCACGATGCGTGCGGCGAGGTAGCCGGCCTGCGCGAACGAATCGCGCGGATCGCTCTTGCTGCCGAAGGCTTCCATCGTCGCCTTCCAGTTGAGGTTGTCCGCGCCGGCCGACTCCACCGGCATGAACTCGAGGTGGATGTCGAAGTTGCCGTTCCAGGCCGCACCGATCGCCTTGGGCACGTCGAAGTTGTAGGCCGGCGTGCTGGAGACGAAGTGGATCTTCTTCGCCAGGCCCTGCTGCTCGGCCGCCGCCAGCATCGGCACCATGATGCCCTTGGGCACGTTCAGGATGATCGCGTCCGGCTTCTTCGCGGCCGCCTGCAGCATCGTCGAGGTCGCGTCGGGCGAGCCCGGATCGATGGCAAGCACGTCCACGTCCACGCCGTTGGCCTTGCCCCAGTCCTTCGCCCCGTCACAGGCCCAGTTGCCCAGGCTCGGGATGTTGGGGATCACGCAGACCATCTTCTTCGCCTTGTAGGCCTGCGCCGCGTACATGGCCACCACCGTGGCCGAGACACGCGGGCCGGCATTCACCGGCACGTAGTTCTTCGCGAAGAAGCACTCGCGCGGAACGCCGACGCCGGCGATGACCATCACGTCTTCCTGCGCGTACAACTTCGCGTTGACGCCGCACTCGACGAAGCTCGAGCTGCCCACCATCGCGAGGACCTTGCGGTCCTTCACCAGCTTGGCGGCCGCCTGGGCGGCGACCTCCGGATTCCACTGGTCGTCGACGATCGTGAGTTCGACCGGCCGGCCATTGATGCCGCCGTTGGCGTTGACGCACTTGAAATAGGCTTGCGAAGCCAGCGCCGAGGCGCTGAAGTCATCCGGCCCGGTCTTGCCGACGACGGCGCCGAGCGCGATCGGCTCACCGCTGGCGGCCTTGCCGTTGTTGAGCCCGCAGACGGGCTTGGCTTGCGCCATTGCGGCGCCGCTGGCCAGCAAAGCGGCGGCGGCGACGATGCGTTGCAATGTGATCTTCATGATGGGTCTCCAGGTTTTAGAACGGCAGGATCGTCTTGATCCACAGCGCACTGCCTTCGGGCCGATTGCGCACCGACATCTCGCGCTGCCACTTGGCGGTGATGAACCAACCCTTGCCGTTGTCGTACTTCAGCGATGGGCCGATCGCGAATGCGCTGCCCTTGCTGGCGGGCAGCGTGGCACCGGCCTGGGTGTCTTCGGAGAGCTGGCGCATCGCGAAACCGCCCGCGCCGATCACCCAACCGTTTGCCAGGCCCCAACCGGCGCAGAAGTCGAGGTAGACCTCGTTTCCAGAGCGGTAGTCGGTGTCCTTGTTGCGTCGGTTGAAATTGAAGGTCAGCTTGAAGTCGCCGTTGAAGCCGGCCGCGTCGAGGTAGCTCACCGTGTACAGCGGTTGGAGCGACCAGTAGTTGCGGCCGATGTTGGTGAGGTCGCCCTTGGCGTAGCGGCCGACCGGTGCGAGCATGCCGTTGTACAGCGTCGACACGCCGTAGGCCGACGTCCACGGGGCGCCCGGCGGCCAGGCCGAACCGCGCGGCTCCGTGCGATAACGCCAGACGCTGTCTAGCGGTACGCTCGAGCCGTCGGCAAACTTCAGCGCACGCGTCGACGCCGGACCGACGACGCCGCCACCCTTGTATGTGTTCAGCGCGTTGACGACGATCGTGTTCTCGCCTTCGTGCAGGAGGCCGCGTGGTAGCGCGTAATCGCGTAGATCGCCGCCGTAGCTGCTGCCGACGAGGCTGCCGTTGACCCAGGTCTCGTCGATCTCGTCGATCGAACCGATCGCGAGCGTCGCGCTCTGCGCGGCCTGC
>Ga0207645_10001115_pt1 | contig 22209 bp, 22 predicted proteins | sample KBSM53metaG_FD_184331 | JGI IMG/M metagenome (GOLD analysis project Ga0207645, IMG submission 184331) | Miscanthus rhizosphere microbial communities from Kellogg Biological Station, Michigan, USA - KBS M5-3 metaG (SPAdes) (version 2) | ecosystem: Host-associated > Plants > Roots > Rhizosphere >...
AATTAATAATAAATTTTTCTTCCCGATCCTGTTTGCCCAAGTGCCGGTGAAATAATTGGTGATGGCCTTGGCAACGCCGAATACGATGATAAAAGAAAGGATTGCTGTTTTTGCAGCGATTTGAAATTCTGATTCTGCTATTTTCGGCAATATAGATCGTTCCATGCCAACCATTCCGCCGACAAAAGCATTTATGATAACCAGCAAAATAAATTGCTTCCGGTTTTCTTTCAAGCCTAACCGTATTTGTTGCATTCAATTGTTTTTATAAATGCAGTACTACCATTGATCTTGCTAAACGGCATTTTTACAACGGTGCCATTTCCGGATAAATTTCATTCAACTTATCCGGATAGGCAAGAAGTATTTGAAGAAGTCTTATAGCCTGTGAGAATAAGTAACTATATTCCTTTTTAACCACAATCAATTTTTTTGGTACGCATTATCTAACGACGATGATTATCTTTATCTGATCATTCATTTGCTTAGAAAAGTTTCATTATGAAAAAATGGCCATTTGCTATTGCTTCACTTTTATTTTTAGGTGCATGTAATAATGCTGCAGAAGAAAAATATACCGACATAGCCGGAATTGATTCAGCCCAAAAACCGGGTGAAAACTTTTTCAGGTACGTCAATGGTAAATGGTACGATACCGCACAAATACCCGCCAGCCAGGCGGGGGTAGGCGCATATATGTTTATGAATTATCCGCAAAGGATGCGTTTACAGGGGATATTGGATAGTCTGTCAAAAGCGAATAGCGCAGCGGGTAGTATTGAACAAAAAGTAGGGGATTTTTATGCTTCCGGCATGGACACTGCCACGATCAACAAACGCGGTTATGATCCTGTGAAGCCAACACTCAGCCGGATTGATAGCATCAGCGATATTCGCTCCCTGCTAAAGTTTGTCGCCGGCCAGGCAAAGCTGAATGATGGATCTATTATATCTTTTGGCGTAGGGCCCGATAATAAAAATAGTAACCTGAATATCGGACACGTGTCACAATCAGGTATTGGTTTGCCGGAAAGGGATTATTATTTCAAAACAGACGCATCAACCACGGCGATACAGGATGCTTACAGGAAATACCTTACTAAATTGTTTGAACTCACAGGCGGCGATTCCGCATCCGCAAAAAAGAACGCCGATATCGTTTACAATATCGACAAACAATTGGCATTGTCACATAAAACGAATATTGAATTGCGGGATGTAAAGGCCAACTACAATAAGATAGCGGTGAACGATCTTGTCAAAAAGCAGCCCAATATCGGTTGGACGGAACTGTTAGATAACCTGGGTGCGAAAACAGATTCTATTGATGTATCGCAGCCCGCCTATTATGATAAACTGAATATGCTGTTGAAATCCGTTCCAATCAACGACTGGAAAATTTACCTGAAGGCCAATTCATTGGGAACATACGTTAATGTGCTGAGCCAGCCTTTTACCGATGCGGCGTTTGAGTTTACCAAAGTGCTGTCGGGTCAGGCAGTTCAAAAATCCCGTGGGGAGATAATGGCAAGTGCCGTTGATCAATCGCTGGGCCAGGCGCTGAGCCAGCTGTACGTGAAGAAGTATTTTACGGAAGATGCGAAAAAGCGGATGCTGGACCTGGTAAATAATTTACAGAAGGCGTTTGCAGCAAGAATAGATAAGCTGGACTGGATGAGCGACAGCACAAAACAAAAAGCCAAAGAAAAGTTATTTACTATCACGAAGAAAATAGGTTACCCTGACAAATGGAGAGATTATAGCAACGTAACTATCGCAAAGGATAAGTACTTCGAAAATGCGTTATCTGCTTCAGCCAACAACTATCAATATCAATTGGCCAAATTGAATAAGCCTGTCGATAAGACAGAATGGTTCACAACTCCATCAACGGTGACTGCTTACTATAATCCGTTTGCAAATGAAATTGTTTTCCCGGCAGGTATTCTGCAAACACCCTATTTTGACGAGGCTGCTGATGATGCCCTCAACTATGGCGGTATCGGCATGGTGATCGGGCATGAAATGACACATGCTTTTGATGACCAGGGTGCACAGTTTGATAAAAACGGCAACGTAGAAAACTGGTGGACGAAGGATGATTATCAAAAGTTCAAATCAAAAACACAACAGGTCATTGATTTATACAGCTCATTTACCGTGCTGGATACATTACACGTTAAAGGGGCATTGACTGTGGGAGAAAACACGGCAGATGTTGGTGGTGTCGCCATTGCGTATGACGCTTTTAAATTGACCAAAGAGGGACAGGACAGTGCAAAGGTCGGAGGGTTTACACCCGATCAGCGGTTCTTTTTCTCCGTTGCCCGCATATGGAGAGTAAAGATGAAAGATGAGTTTCTTCGTTTATGGATAAATAATAACCCGCATTCGCCGCCAATGTGGCGCGTTAACGGTCCGTTGATGAACTCAGCACATTTTTATGATGCTTTCCATGTGCAACCCGGAGAGAAAATGTATTTATCAGAGAAGGAACGGATAAAGATCTGGTAAGATTTGCAGGTGTCTGCCGGAAGTGTTTCACACTACGGTATAGATTCGCCAACGGAGAAGTCACGGAAGAATGGGCAAAAGATTAATTTTTTGCTGCTTTATTTGCTCAAATTACCAGGCTTTCGACATGTTCGCTGTATAAGGTCTCTCTGCATGTTCCCACTCGTACAGTTCATCTCCTGTTTTTTCGTCCTCACCAATGGAAGTAAGAGAACGTTTCAGTCTTTTGAGACCATCATTTACTTTTCCTGCCATTTTTTGGCGGGTATTTGAACCTTTATCAGGTGCAAGCAGTATACCGATTAATGTTCCGGCAACGGCACCAGCGATAAAACCAGCCAGTAATTTCTTTGACATATGTATGTGAATTATAAATTAGTTATTGAAGATTCCCCTTTTGTGCACTCAGCGAAGTTACTATAATCCGAAAACTGTGCCATATGTTGCATAAAAGGTTGTTTTTCTTTTAAAAGTGTGAAACGTCTCCGGCCGTCAATGCTTAGTCCAATACCGGCCCTTTATTCTATTTCTCCTGTGTTGCTGCTTCACCGCTTAGAGATTGGAGAAAGACAATTAATTGTTTTTTTTCTGTTTTAGATAAATGCAGCCTGCTTTGCGGCAACGTTTGATTGATTGGTGCGATACCCAATCCATATCCGCCACCTTTGTCATAAAAATCAATTACTTCCTCCAACGTTTTATAAACACCATTGTGCATGTAAGGAGCAGTTAATGATATGTTTCTTAGTGTGGGTGTTTTAAATGAATGCCGGAGAATATCGATCGGGTATAGATTGTATTTTCCGTAGTCTTTATCCAGTTCCGGATGAAGTGTATCTGCAGTTGCGGGCACGCCGATTACTTCCGATTCTGCTTCGCCGAAATAAGGTGGCGCTACTCCGTTAAAAAGCGGCACAAAATGACAGGTGGCACACTTAGCCTTGCCCATAAAAAGATTAAATCCTTTTTTTCCGTTTTCATTCAAAGCTGTTTTATTCCCGTTCATATACTTATCAAACGGCGAATCCAGGCTTATTAAAGAGCGGAGGTATGAAGCTATTGCATTGGTAAAGTTGTCATCGGTTACGGGTTCCGGGGAATCTGAAAAGGCTTTTTTAAAAAGAAGTATGTACTCATTGTTTTTCCTGATTTCTTCAACGATGGTCTCAATAGAACCTCCCATTTCTTTCGGGTTATGTAAAACATCAAATACCTGGTGCTCTAAAAACCTTGCCCGGCTGTCATAGAATTGTACCGGCTGAAATGCAGCATTCCATAATGTCGGCGCATTGCGTGCTACCGTATTTACATCATCAAGCGACATACTTTTTGGCAGACCGTCGGTAAACGCTTTGCCGGGTTGATGACAGGAACCGCAGGAGCGCTTATTGTTCACCGATAGAATAGCATCATGAAATAGTTTTTTACCAAGAATGATTTTTTCCGGGGTTGCATCTGCTTCTGAATTGGGTGAGTATCCCGATGGGCTGAAATATTTCGAAGCGAACAGATGAGGGGCCGATGCCGACAAAATCCGTCGCTCGGAAGGAAGAGTAAGATTTAATTTGCTTTTCAGCTGTATTATTTTTTTTGAGAGCGGGTTTGCATAGACGGTAATAAAATAGAGCCGGTCGAAACTATTGAAGTCTTTATGACGGCCCAGATATCCGTTCATTGCCTGGATATGTTCATTCAGGCCTTTTGCAAAAAATCCGTCCTTTGCTGCAGGTAAAAATATATTCAGCAGTTCGCTCAGTGATCCAATAACGGCAGTTGCTTCGGGTATGGAATATAATGCGAGCGGCGAATCATAACCTGTGATGCCCAACGCTATCATCCTGTATACTTCAAAACCTGCCGCATCAAGAATATATTTATCCTGGAAACCAAAAGGGTCTTTTTGATATAAAATGGATTTAAACACATCTTGCAGCGACCGGATCTCATTTTGAAGTTCAGCCGGCTTCAATTTGATCGAATCATTAAATAACATTTCTTCTATTACCTGGAATCCGTGGGGGAGTTGCACAGATAAAGAACTTTCACCGTCGGCGAAAGGCAACGCCGGCCCGTTGATAATGCGAAGCAGGTGAGGATAATAATAGGTGATCAAACATTCAGTTTGCTTATAGGATATCCGTGCCCGGAAAAAAACAGAGCGGAGTTCTTTGTTGTTTTTATTGTTTGCGGCTGCTGCCTGCAAATCGTCAAGTCTCTTAATTAGAACTTCAAGCTTTTGTTTAAACAATTGCTCCACCTTTTTTGACGGCGGTATTGTTTCTTTTGCAATAAAAAAGAAGTTGGGAAAAGCTATTGCAAGCACAAGTAAAGCAGTAACCATTTTTTTCATAGCAAAACGTTACCCTGTTGCTTATTGACAGGCAAAGTATGAAAATATACGATGAGCGGCGAAATAAAGGAGTTTTCTTTTGCCGGGGTAGGCAAAAGCGTTAACTTGAATATAACGGACCAAGATATGCATACCAAAACCATCAGCACCAGGATAGCCTGGTGCAGCGCAGTACTACTGCTTGCCTGTACAAATGTGATTCACGCACAAACGCAGATTTTCCCATTTGGCTCAATTTGGAAATACCTCGACAATGGTTCAAACCAGGGCACTGCCTGGAGAGCCCCGTCGTTTAGTGATGTTTCCTGGAAATCGGGAGCCGGGCAGCTCGGCTACGGCGACGGAGATGAAGCAACCAAGGTTACCTATGGTGGTAACTCATCAAACAAATACATCACGACGTATTTCAGAAGAGCATTTACCGTAACAGGTAAAAGTAATTATTCATCATTCAAACTTGAATATAAACGGGATGATGGTATCGTGATATACGTTAACGGAACGGAAGTAAAAAGAGATATTTTGCCTACCGGAACGATATCCTATACTACCCTTGCAACCGGGGCAGTTTCGGACGATGGTGCAACGGTTCAATCTGCCACCATTGCGACGACCAGCTTTGTTGAAGGCAATAACGTTATTGCGGTTGAAATTCATCAGAACTCAATAACCAGTTCAGACATTTCTTTTGATCTGCGACTCACAGGAAATACAACGGTGACCCCACCGGTAGTTACCGACTCGGTTACCCGCGGTCCTTATCTTCAGATGGCAAGTCAAAATGCGATTACTGTTCGCTGGGTTACCAATAATGCGACCGATAGTAAAGTAAGATGGGGCACTGTGCAGGGAAACTTAACAGGCAGCATGACCAATGCAACTAAATCTACGGAACATGAAATGAGGATTACCGGATTGACAGCTGACACGAAATATTTTTATAGTATTGGAACTACTACCGCTGTGTTACAGGAGAGCAATCTGAATTACCTTACAACTGCTCCACCTTCAACAACAACACGTAAAATACGAATTGCGGCCTATGGCGATTGCGGCAATAACTCCACCAACCAGGTAAATGTGAAAAACGCTTACCTCAATTATATGGGAAGCAACGCAACAGATGTATGGCTTCTTTTGGGAGATAATGCGTACGACAATGGTACAACCACAGAGTTTCAAACGAAATTTTTTAATGTATACAAAAATGATCTCTTAAAAAATACCACATTATTTCCTGCATTGGGCAATCATGAATATGCTAACAATACCACAAGACAGGACGATCACAATATTGCATATCTCTCGTTATTCTCTTTACCCAAAAATGGCGAATGCGGCGGTCTTGCCAGCGGCAAAGAGGAATATTATTCGTTTGATTACGGGGACATTCATTTTATTTCACTCGATTCGTATGGAGAAGAGTTGAACAAACGATTTTATGATACAACCGGTGCCCAGGCATTGTGGCTCAAAAATGATTTGAGCGCAAACCAACGTAAATGGACAATTGTGTATTTTCATCACCCTCCTTATTCGATGGGTGGAAAAAATTCTGATACAGATCCGGAATTGGTGGGTGTAAGAACAAAGCTGTTAAGAATATTTGAACGATACGGAGTGGATCTTGTATTGGCTGGTCATAGTCATACGTACGAACGGTCCTATCTTCTTCACGATCATTTTGGATTGGAAAATACATTTTCGTTTGCGGCGAATGCAATGGGTAATTCAAGCGGTGCCTATAATGGCAGTACGAATTCCTGTCCTTACATCAGTACCGCTGCAAAAACCAAACACGGTACAGTATACGTTGTTGCCGGTTCTGCGGGACAGATCGGTGGCACACAGTCCAGTTTTCCGCACGCAGCCATGTATTACAGCAACGCTACAAACGGTGGATCACTTGAAATAGAAATACAAGAAAACAGGCTCGATGCAAAGTTTATTGCAGCCGACAAGACAATTAAAGATCAGTTCAGCATTTTTAAAGATGTAAATAAAGCATCAACCGTAACCGTTAGCCCGGGACAACCAGCAACGCTCACTGCTTCGTGGACCGGTAATTACAGTTGGAGTACCGGCGCTACAACAAAAAGTATAACGGTAAATCAACCGGCTGGTAATTATGAATACATAGTAAATGACAATGCGAGCATTCAAAGCAAGTGTTTAAGCGATACTTTTCACGTGCAGGTTGGTTCAGGCCTTGTAAACGGGCGGTCGGCAAATGGTGTGCAATCGACAACGGAATTAAACAGGGACTTCTCGTTCAAGTTATATCCAAATCCCTCAAGCGGCCGATCGACGAATCTGACCATTTACAGCAATTACCGCCAAAACATAAAATATGTAGTCCAGGATATCAGTGGAAGAATAATTTATAGCAAAAACGCAGAAGTATTTCCGGGACAGACACAGTTGAATATTTATTTACCATCTGGAACATACATAGTAAGACTTAGCAATTTAAAAGGCAGCCGTCTTACAGAGAAGTTGATCGTGCAGTAAAGTATCTTATACGCCCTATTTATGAATTAGATCTATGATTACCGGATGAGTCTTTATTCAAAAATAGATTTGGATAGTCTTATTTGCATTAAAAAAAGAGCCCTCCCGGGAACGGGAGGGCGAATAAAATCACATGAGAAAATGCAGCGTATTATAACTGCGGGATAAAGATATTCCTGTCTTTATCAACTCATGTTAAAAAGCTTATTCCATTGTGTTAATTAATTGCAAGAATTTATTTATTAAACGGTTGCGATAGCAACTTCTTCAACAACGATTTCCCCGGTCGATTTGCTTTTGCCTGTCTTTTTCGGTTTACTTTCCTTTTTTGAAGCAGCAACTCCATCGCTGAAAATCGCAGATGCTTTTTTCAATCTTTTCCTGAATTTCTTTTCGCCCAAACCAGCTTTCAGGTCTGTTAATGCGGCTTCAATTTTTTTACTTATATCGGCTTTTATACTTTTTAATTGCTGTTTCCTGGTTTCTCTTTTTTCTTTTTTTGCCATCTTTCATTTTTTAGGGTACTAAAAATAATGATAATTTAATATTAGCAATGTTAAGTTTTAAGGGTCATAACAATAATGGCTCATTTTGCCGGTAAAGCCGGGAAGCTATGGATCGCAAATGCGGTACCAGGGCTCAGCGAATACCCTGGCTTATTAAATGGCGCGGACAATGGACGGCTTCAGTTTATTCGGGCCAATGCTGACGCAACCTGTAGACATATATTTTGCGACAAAGTTTTCGTCTCTCGTCTGTTTTATTGTATCGCTGCATTGAATGGTTTTAAAAATGGAAGAATAATTTCTTGCAACATCCATATAATTTTCAGAAGGAACAATGCAATAAGCATCATCACCCAATAGCAATTTCTTTCTTTCCTTATTTATCCATCTATTGATGTAGATCTATCGTATTACCAATAGCGATTACATCTTTTTCAGGAGCATGGTTATATAGTAATTAATATTATCACCGGATCAATAAGGTTATACCTTTATTAATCATAAGCGCCAAGATGTCGATATTGTATTACGCCGATAGAATATGTTGACGGTTATTTGTGCTTGTAGTGAAGGAATGTAAATGTATTTTGCCGGGAAGTGATTTCGGTAAAAGAGCCGGGATTAACTTGTACTAGTTTATCATCTACATGAAAATTTTCATCGCTCCATTTCATTTGAATATGTTTACCCCGGATGATCTGCAAAGGACACTCGTCTTTCCCGGTTATTAATTTATTATATAAATATGAGATCGTTTTTTCTTTGTCTTCTGCACGACCGATCACGACATCCAACAAGCCATCATTCAATGATGCCTGCGGAGCCAGCATAATATTTGGTCCTATAAAAGAAATATTCATGATTTCAATAAGTACATAGTAACCGGAGTAGTCTTTTCCGTCAATCTGAAGATCACAATATTGTGGAGCGTACGCAATACTTGTTTCATACAATGCTTTCAATGAATCTTCCTGTTTTTCTGAGGTAGATCGATTCTTCTTTAGTTTCTTATTGCCGATATTTTTTACCATTTCGGGAAAAAGACCAACGCCTGCAGATTCAATAAAAAAGCTCTTGAAGGAAGCATTATTCAAGTCGCCACTATCAACACGAATTCTTTTTCCTTCACCGAATTGCCAACTCCTTATAATCGATTTTATTTTGCCATTCACCTCCAGCGATTCGGCAATATTATTTGATGTTCCTGTTGGCAATAACGCAAGTACGGGTTTCAATTGTTGGTCAAGAATTTTATCGCAGACTTTTCTGACCGTTCCATCACCTCCGGCAATTATTATGATCCGGGCTTCCGGGTCAACCTGCCAATTATCTTCTTTTACAGATGAATAGGTGCAGGACCATCCTTCGGCAGCAAGCGCATTCAAAAGTTTCTCTTTCGAACGCTTACCTGTTCCTGCTTTAGGATTATGAAGTAGCTGAACGATTGTATCGACGCTCATATACACGGGGATAAAAAAAATATACCATAGCCGTTTATACTGGCATGATTGTGTTGCGTTACGTGACATGCGTATATTGGTGACAAACGACGATAGCATTTACAGTCCGGGTATTGCTGCATTAGCTAAAGCAGCCAGGGACTTTGGGGAAGTGAGAGTAGTTGCTCCCGATGTAGAACAGTCGTCAATGGGGCAGGCAATCACGGCCACAAGACCGCTGTGGTATAAAAAATCTCCCGTGCACTTTGAAGGCGTTGAAGCTTACAAAGTGAATGGCACTCCTTCTGACTGCGTGGCATTAGGAACACATCTCTGGGCCACTACCGACCTGGTGTTATCGGGCATTAATGTGGGATACAATCTCGGCAATGCACTTTGGCATTCCGGTACGCTTGCTGCTGCCAAGCAGGCTGTTTTACTGGGTGTGAGAGGAATTGCGGTTAGTTCAACAACGGATAGCGAAGAGTCAGATTATGAATTATTGATTCCGTTTGTAAAGAAATCAATTGAAATGATACTGGATTGCCCCACGTTGAAACTGGCAAATGTGAACCTGCCAAAGAATCCAAAAGATATACTCTGGACAAACCAATCGGTGAGGCAATACGACGGAAAGATCATGCCCGGTGTTGATCCTATGGGCAGAAAACATTACTGGTTTACTGTAGTGCCGTTGCAGGAAGTGGATGAGGGAACGGACCGTTGGGCCGTCAACAAAGGGCTTGGCTCTATTACACCGCTCCGTCTCGATCTTACAGATGAAATGGAATTGAAAAAAATAAAAGCGGAAAACCGGTCCAAAACGATACAGGTTTCATAAATAAATTCTAACGGGCACAACCAGGTGCATTCTGAATTTTTGAAGCCGGGCCATGCATTATTGTTTATTCTCCAGTCTTCTGGCACAATACAACCAATGCTTTTTCCATGTCCCGTTCTTTATAATCTTTTGTCATTCTCTCTATTTTAAAACCGGCATCCGTTAGCAACTCCGGTACAGCATCAACTGGTAAGCTGCTATAGTAAAGTCCCACACCCATCGTATCGTCAACCAGTTCACCATCGACATCACCATAAGAAAATAAAAACCAACCTTTATCATTTACCCAACCGGCTATCTTTTCATATATGCTACCCTGATGTTCATATGGTAAATGAAATAATGAATCCCACGCAAGAACGCCATCAAACTTTTTGACTGGCTTATAGTGGAGAATATCGTGCAGTTCAAAAGTCGCGTTAGTAATCTCCTGTTCGTTTGCAATCCGGATCATTTCTTCCGAAAAATCAATACCGGTAACGTTAAACCTTCTGTTACCTAAATACGAAGTGTTGGGAACACCTCCGCCACAACCTATATCCAATACGCGGCTCCCGGCTTTTAATTTATCTGCAAATTCAATGATCAGTTTGCTTACAAAAGATTGGCCTCGTTCGCTGGTCCACTGCCTGGCAATTTTGTTATAGGCGTCTTTATTTGAAATCATCAGGCGAAGATGACAACTTAAATGGGATCAAAGTACCGAAGGGTCTAACTCTTTCCATTCCTCGTACGACTTTTCTAACGTTTGTAAAAACACATGTGGAGGTTGTGCTCCTGTAACAGCATACCGGCGATTGAATATAAAAGAGGGTACTGCGCGAATGCCAATCGTTTGCGCCTCGTAAATATCCTGTCTTACCTTTTTAGCATAAATATCATTGGTCAATGCGTCGTTTACTTCCTTTTCTGTCAGGCCGATATCCGTACCCAACTTCACCAGTTCTGCGGAGTCGCCAAAATCCCTTCCTTCTGTAAAATAAGCGAGGAACAATCGTTCTTCGGCCTGGTCGCCAAGGCCTTTTTCTTTTGCAAGTTGTATTAACCTGTGTGCATTAAACGAATTGGCTATAATTGCTTTATCAAAATTGTATGTTAACCCTGCTTCTTTCGCCGTCCTTACTACCGATTCATGCAGTCTCACCGATTGTTCATAACTCATTCCTTTTCGATCCGCCAGGTATTGATATACGTTGATCTTTTCATCAAAATTTTCCGGAATGGTCGGGTCCAGTTGAAAACTTTTCCAAATAATCTGAACGTTTTCTTTGCCTTTAAATTGGTCAAGTGCCGATTCAAAATTTCGTTTACCGATATAGCAGAACGGGCACATAATATCGCTCCAAATCTCAATGGTCATTGTTGTTTCGTTTGTATGAATAAACAAAACAACAAAACCAGCATATTGTTCGCTGCGCTTAACGGCTCCGGGACGGATTTTTCATGCTTTTAAAAGGAAATTAAGTGTTGAATGGAAATTGTTTTTACTTCTTGACATAGGTCAATGGGCAACGCCCGCGTCTGAAAATATTTTTGTAAAACAAAATTTTTATATGACACACAAAACAAAAAATTACTTGAAATGGGTGCCATCGGTTATGGTAACTGTCTTTATCGCTTTCAGTTCAATTATGAAACTGATCCATGCACCTGAATTAGCAGAGCAGTATGCAAGAATAGGTATGCAGGATAAAATGGCTTTTTTCGCTGTTGCTGAATTACTATTCGTTGGCTTATTCCTGTTTAAGCGAACGTTAAAGCTCGCGTTGCTTTTGTTTACCGGTTACTACAGTGGCGCGATGGGCGTTGAATTATCGCTTGGTGGCTATTTCATATTGCCGGCAATTATTCTTATTGTGGTATGGATTGCCTGTTATCTGCGGGATGTAACGCTTTTTAAACCTGTAATTCATCGAGGTAAAAGGTTGGCGTAATCGTGAATTTTTTCCTGTACAGCAACTCGCGTGGTAACACTATAATAATCTAGCCGTTACTATACAGTCCGCGATAGCTGAAACAATGTATTCTTTCCGCTCTGCATTATTTTATACCAAACTAACTAATTGGTACCGTCAGAAAACTTTTATTTTATGCGATGGATGCCTGGACAATCTGCTCAATATTTAGTTTTCGCATAGCCATAAACGCTTGAGCGGCTTTGCCGGCTTTCGCCGGATCGCTCATAATCTTGCTTAAAATGATTGGTATGATTTGCCAGGATACACCAAATTTATCTTTCAGCCATCCGCACATGCTTTCTTCGCCGCTTTCGGTCAATTTTTCCCAGTAATAATCTATTTCGTTCTGTGTGTCGCAATGTATAGTTAATGATACGCCTTCGGTAAAGGTAAATGGATGCGGATGTGCACTTTCCATCAGCATCAGCTTTTGACCATTTAAATTGAGTTGTGCATGTTTAACCTTGCCTTCTTTATCCGGCAATTCATTAGCGCCGTAGCGAAGTATGCCATCTACTGTTGTGTTTTTAAAAATGGAAGAATAATGTGCGATCGCTTCGTCTGCACGCCCATATTGTTTGCCGGCAAACATCAGGCAGGGCGTTATTTTCTGACCTGCATCATTTAGATTGCCCAAACCAAATTGCCAGGAGATTCCGTATTTATCATTTATCCATCCATACTTTTCACTCCAGGGGTATTTATCCAGCGGCATCAATATAGTACCTTCTTTACTGAAGGCATTCCATATGAGATCAAGCTCTTCCACTTGCTCGCAGATATAATAAAACGAAATAGAAGGATTGGGTTTGTACATGGGGCCTCCATCCAGCAAGGTGATGCTTTGACCGGATACATCAATACCTGTTACGATAGGTGATTGTGCTGTAATTTTTGCATTCGAAAAAACAGAACAATATAAATTGGCGGCTTCTTTGGCCTGGTTATTAAACCAGAGGCAGGGTGTTATTTTTTCTTTCATACCTGATATTTATGTGCAAACCTATAATAGTATCCGGGTCGTGCATAGAATAAAACCGACACTATTGTTTTTTTTCTTTTAAACCCAACCGGAGATAATCATTCGGTGTGGTTTGGGTAAACTCTTTGAACGAACGGATAAAATGACTTTGATCGGCAAAGCCGTTATCAAATGCAATATCGGTAAGCTTATTAAAATCTTTGCTGCGCAGTTGAGCAAAGGAGTCCTGAAACTGGCAAATACGCCGGTATTGATTAGGGGTTACACCTACATATTTTTTAAAGATCCGTTGAAAGGTTCTTTCATTGAGTTGCAAATTGTTTAGTATCTCCGATAAAATTTCAGTACCGGGATTGTACATAATCTGGTCGGTAGCATATCGGATTATTTCACATTCTTTATTATTCTGCTGCAACTGATGAATCAATAGATGTTCAAGCACTGCTGTTTTCTGTGTTGTTGATACAGCGTAAATTAATTGTGTCCGGAGCGCATTTGTTTTATGCGGGCTCCAGTTGCTGAGATCAACCGGGGATTTTATTAATGAAGCGGCGGCTATATTAAAAACACTTGCCAATGCAAATGGCTTAAAGAAATAAGCAATAATAGTTGTATCACCAGTAAACGACCAGCACTCTGCCGTAGTGGATTTTCCAAATAAAGTCAATTGCAGAATATTTTCATTTCCCGCCTGGTCTCTTTCAGTTTTGCAAAATAAAGCAGGCATCCCATTAGTGACAAGCGGCAATTGATCGGTGTCCGGTTCAGAAAATCCTTCCAGTATTAAAACCGTTCTCACGTATTCGGCTATTGATTGATGTGGTTTTTGATACCAGTATTTCACGTTAATTTAGGGATTATGATATGCTAGTATTTAAAAGTACAAAACTTCGTTTGGTATACGGTATATGTAGTCCGGATTGTGGATTGGCAATCAACATCTATTTGTTTATTCCTTTTACAATGGCTTTTTCTACAGGGCAAAGCTGGTCTTCCGCTTTGTGAATATCGAATTCATTCTTTGGTTGCAGCGGTGGTTGTGCCATAAATTTTGGCGTTGTTCCATGATGATCCTGGGCGGCATGTACAATAAAAGGATGACATAAATATACCGTACCTGCCCTTCCGGTGGCCAATGCTTCTTCGCGTTCAGGCAAAGCGTCGAGCTCTTGCGCTAACTCCATAAATGAAAGTCCTTTTTCACCTTCAGGCGCCAAACGTTTTGCAACATCAAGATGTGAACCGATTTTGATAATAGTCGGCGCATCCTGTTCAGCAACATCAGAAAACAAAAACAACATCAACAGGGCCCTTCCTTTGGAATTCATATTGATGCGCCATGTAAAAAAATCATTGGCATCATCACCTGGAAAGCCGGAGTCAACATGCCAGCCCGTATCGCCTGCAGGTTTGTTGCTTGGAAAACGTATCGGGAATGTGCCCAATGATACTCTTGGCCACCAGTTGCCGTTACCGGCTAATTGATCAAATGCGTTGTGCAGTGTTTCCGTATTCGCTGCATGTTTAAAAGGTTCTTCTTTCATATCTGCAATGCGGATCACAGGATGCTTCCATGTTTCAGCGTTATCGGGGTCGCATCCGGTTGCTTTCCATAGAAGTGCGCGGCATTCGTCTGCGACTTCGGTTGGAAATGCGTTTTCAATTTTGATGAAGCCGAAGTCTACGAAGTTGTTTACCTGTTCAGTGGTGAGCGATGACATAGTTCCTAAATTTTGTTTTGATTTTTTTTACCGGTAATTCAAAAAAAGAAAATTCAGCGACTTTAATGAACTAACGGTAATAAAATTAGATGACCTGTCACAACTTTGAAAGCTCTTGTCATGCCGGGATATGCGGCATGACAAGAGCGGATATTAAATAATTGAAATAGTCTTTAGCTTCGGGCCATTGGAAAAGTAATCATCATTCCTGTCCCGGCAATTGACTCTGATCCATATAAACGATTTCCCACTTATGCCCATCCAAATCAGAAAAACTGTGTTGGTACATCCAGCCATGGTCCTGCGGTTCTGCATATAATTTGGCACCGGAAGCCGTTGCTTTATTTACCAATTCCCTCACTTCTTCTTTTGAATTTGCATCGAGAGCGATCAATACTTCAGTTGTTTTATGTGCGTCAGAAATTTCCGTATTGATAAATGTTTTGAAATAAGCTTCAGTAAGCAGCATCACGAAAATATTTTCGCTGACCACCATACTGGCAGCTTTTTCATCTGTAAACTGCGGATTAAAAGAAAAGCCGAGCTGTTGAAAAAAATCCATTGACTTTGGAAGATTCTTTACCGGCAGATTGATAAAAATTCTTGTTGCCATCGTTTTAAATTTTAATTGTTAAGGATGATACAAAGATGGTAAGCCGGCATGCGGGAAACATTTACATATGTTGAGAAACGAAAAAATTATTTATTCGCAAAGAAAATCCGGCTAAGTTGGGTAGGTGTAATACCCAGGTACGCGGCAATATGGTGCTTTTTTAATCGCTTTACAAGATCGGGATATTTCTGCAAAAATTCATCATACCGGATTTTTGCCGCATCATAACGCAATGATATTTCATAAGGTTCTTTCTCAATGATCCAATGCTGTTCCATATAGCGGATATAGAAGTCGGCGATATCCCTGTGTTTTGACACTAATTTTTTGAACTCATGATAGTCATATTCGAGAACATGCGTATCCTCCAAAGCGGTGATGGTAAATAAACTTTCTGTTTTTGTCAGCGTAGCCGGAATAGAACCGGCAATACGACCTTCCGGGAAAAAATATTTAATTACAGTATCCCCGTTATCGGAGATATAGTATTGAGCAAATAATCCTTTCACAATAAAAGCCACTTTCCTTGGAATTTGTCCAATACGCAGAAAGTCGTCGCCTTTATGATAGACCTTTTCGTTGAGCAAAGCAGCCCAATCGTTTTCTGATTCGATGGTTATTGGACCATAGTTTCTGATCTTTTGGAAAAAAATAGAAGTGTCCATCATGGTTATAGTATTAGGATAAATTATTTGCCCGCTATTTTATTATATCCAAAAGTGCCCCGCAGAATAGGTTTTTGCATGGCCGCCAATGATAACCCTGTCACCCTTGTCTTTACAAAACAGGTTACCAACCCGCTCCGAAATTTGCATAGCGAACAAATCTTTTTTGTTTAGCCTGGACGACCAGAACGGAATTAATGAACAGTGAGCCGAACCCGTTACGGGATCTTCCATTATGCTCGCCTGCGGTGTAAAAAAACGTGAAACGAAGTCACAGGCATTTCCCTTTGCTGTAATACAAACGCCACCCGGATCAAGGTTGATCTGATCAAAAGTTTGCCGGTCAATTTGTATGTTCCTGATATCGGTTTCATTGTCATACAGCAAAACATAATCCCTCGATTTTAAAACTTCTTTTGGTTGTATGCTCAACGACCTTGAAATTAATTCGGGAAGAACAGAGGCAACAGGCTTTCTTGATGGGAAATCAAGATTGTAAATATTATCTTCTAAAGTAACTGTTAATGCTCCGCTTGCTGTTTCAAAAACCATTCTATCGGGAGAATAGTTTAGCATTGTTTTCAGGCAATGGGCAGTCGCCAATGTGGCATGCCCGCATAAATCCATTTCGAATTCAGGAGTAAACCATCGTAAATGAATTTTGTCCTCAGTAAAAATAAAAAAAGCTGTTTCTGCTACGGCATTTTCTTTTGCAATATGTAAAAGTGTTTTATCCGGCAGCCATTTTTCTAACGGCACAACACAAGCCGGATTTCCGCCAAAAACTTCTTCTGTAAACGCATCAACCTGGAATAATTGTAGTTTCATTTTGTAGCCCGTTCTTATTATAAAATTCTTGATTAGTTATTTGATAAAGCACATGCCGGCAAAGCCTGTTATCTTTTTCAATTTTTGGGTGATCAAAGTCCGCAATATAATTCATACCAATCCGCTGCATTAGTTTTTGGGATCTTGCGTTAAGCGATGAAGTAAAAGAAACGATTTTATCAAACCCGAATGTGTCAAAACCATGTGCAAGACAAGCTGTTGCTGCTTCGGTGGCATATCCTTGCCCCCAGGCTTCTTTTTTATAGCGCCAGCCAATCTCAACACAAGGAGTAAAGAAGCTTTCAAAAGTTGGAATAGCAAATCCTGTAAACCCGATAAATTCTTTTGTCAATTTAAGCTCAACTGCAAAAAGCCCAAACCTATTCTTTGCAAAGTTGAGATTGCTTTTTTCAATCCACGCGATCGTTTCATTATTGGTGAGCTTCCTGGGAAAATATTTCATTACATGATCATCTTCGTTCATTTTGGCAAATGGTTCAATATCGGAAGAAAGCCATCTGCGTAAGCAAAGCCGTTGTGTTGAGATAATGCAGGAATTCATTTTCAACAGATTCTTTAGGGCTAATTTGAGCAGAATTTTTGACTTGCCGAATTAATGCTAAGATAATGTTGATCTAATACGGGGATAACAATCGCAGCGCATCTTGCAGCCAGTTCTTACAAGATTACGTTCTTAGCAATTGTTATTTTCCCTCGGATGTCCCCCTGGGTTAAGTAGATTTTCTCATGCAGTTACCGGCCCCTTGTTTGTCCAAACGAGGGGCCGGTTCATTTAACCTGGATTAAGGGATTTAAAAGATTTCTCTGATAGGCAAGAACTTAAAGGATTATCGTTTTCAGGAAAGAAACAGGAGGACCGCTGTTGAAAACGTGAAGGTTGACTCGCAGATTAAGGCAACTGCGAAATACATTTAAATCCTGAAATCAGAGTTTATGACCCGGAGAATGCATTGAGTTCGGGTAACAATCGATCTGCGCCATTAGATGCATAGGATTGAAAAACATAATTCAGCGATTCAGAAACGCTATTGCTGTAATCTGATTGAATCACTCTTGCTGATTGCATCCAATCGTAAAACTCTTGTTTAAAATTATTGCCTATAACGGGCATACAGGTTATACCCATTTGTTTCAGCGCTGCACTATTGCATATTTGTTCATACTGACCGCGGATGGGTATGCTCATTAGTTTTTTTCCAAGATGTAACGCTTCTGCCGGCGTTTCAAATCCGCCCCCGGTGATCAAGCCTGTACAGTTGATCAGGCTTTGATTAAATAGATTTTTGTCTACGGGTAAAAAGCAAATATTATTTACCTCCTTCGGCTGCGTGATTTCTTTGATAAACACCTGGAAACGGCAATCTTTTATTTCGCCAAAGATCTCCTGCAATTGCGGTTCACAGTATGAAGGAAGATAAACGGTAACGTATTTATCATCTTTTGGATCTGCTTCGAGTATTTCCCTTTTTATAACCGGTGTAAAAATAAAATCATCATATTTCTCGAAGTGGAGACCAGCATAGTTTGTTGCCCTGGCATAATTTTTCAAAATCCATTCGCCGGCACTGCTTTTTTTTTCAGGCCTTGGCGTATTATCGGATAAAAAACTGGCCTGGTGACCAAAATTAAATGAGGGGATTTTCTTTTTTGCACAGGCGGTTGCGGTGATATAATCAAAGTCATTGATGATTATGTCATATTTCTCCACAGGCAGTTCCTGTATTTCTTTTCTCAAACGCAGCACATGCATCTCTTTTACAATTCTCCAGTAATCCAAACCACCATTGCAATTGTAAAAAAGACTTAATCCATTGCTGCGGTATTTTACCGGAGCATCTAACTGAAGGGTACTATTAGCGCCGCTAAGAAAAATATCAACGGCTCCATATTTTTCCAGGTGCGGTAACAATTCCATTGCCCTGCTGATATGACCGTTGCCCGTAGCTTGTACAGCATAAAATATTTTCATCGTTCTTGTTTTATTGAATTCCCAGCGAATGCAGGTAAAATGCTATTTCGTTTGTTACTACCTCTGTTTGCGGTTTTGGGTCTCTTGCAATAATCGTTTTCATTGACGAGGCATCATATTGATAGATGTGCCAGTCATTATTATAATATTCCAATGCAGTTAAATGTTCTACCCAGTCACCTGAGTTCAGGTACACAACACTTCCCTTTTCCGTATCTATTCTTCTTTTTTGCGGTTGATGAATATGTCCACAGATCACATAATCATATTTCTTTTCGGCAGCCAGCTCTGCAACCAGAGTTTCAAATTCATTGATGCGGATAATAGATTTATTCACGCTGTCCATTACTCTTTTGGATAACGACAGCGGTTCACGGCCCAGCGCTTTCATGAAGCGATTGATCATGCGGTTGAAACCAAGCAGAACCGCATAACCATTGCTGCCCAGCTTGGCCCAGAATTTAGCACTCCCTTTTGTTGTGTTGTCAAACACATCGCCATGAAATATCCAGGTCATCTTATGATCGATTTCGATGACCAGTTTATCGGTGAGCTGAAGATTACCCAGCTGCAGGTCGGTATAGCGGCGTAGTACTTCGTCATGATTGCCCGTAACATAAATAACACGGGTACCAGACGATAATAGCTGGAATATTTCCTTGATAACATTCATGTGCCCTGGTGGGAAATAATGTTTGCTGAACTGCCAGGCGTCTATAACGTCTCCATTCAATACAAGCATCTGCGGACTGATGCTTTTAAGGTAGGTAACAATTTCATTGGCACGGCATCCATATGTTCCAAGATGGAGGTCGGAAATTACTGCCACATCAACTGGTCGTTTTTCCATGCTATGGGGGTTTCACAAAGTTTATAAACAGGTTTTACCCATTTATTACGTGAATGTTAAGCTTGTATCATGATAGTATGAATAAATAGTTAAGCATCGAAGGATGAATTGTATTCTGTTTAAAATTTTTTTAACAATTCTTATATACAAATAAGCCGGCTTATACACAATAAATTCCTGTTTAAACTTCCAGGTAAAGCAGATATCTATACCGGTAATCATCTTAAATCACTGCCCCGCAAAAAATCTACACTGAATCATTTATTGCTGATTAAAACCAACGAAGATGATTGTATCACTGACGAGGTTACTTCTCTTAACAGTATTGTCCGTTTCTTTTTTTGACAGCTTTGCGCAATTCACTGTTTCAAAATATGAGATAGGGGTAAAAGGCGGTGTATTTGTTTACCAGGGCGACCTGGCACCTTCAGATGCCGGTTCCTATAAAACAATACGACCACAATTTGGTGTTTTCGTGAGCCGCCTGCTCAGTCCTTCGTTCGCCGTGCGGTTGAATTTTGATGCCGGGAGTTTAAAAGGTGACGATGCAAAATATTCAAGTCCGTCGTGGCGGCAGGATAGAAATTTCCGGTTTACATCACCCGTGTATGAGTTATCAGCGCAACTTGTATTGGATATACTGGGAAAAAATTATGATCGCCCTGTAAAAAGTTTGTCGCCCTATGTATTTGTTGGTGCCGGTTATACATTTATAAATGTAAAACGCGACTGGAGCCGGTTAAATACATCCGCTTTTTCAGGAGAATCGGATACACAGGCAGGTCTCGTGGTCGATTCACTTGCTCCACTTCACCGTGGCACCGCTGTATTCCCGGTCGGAATAGGACTACGCTATGCACTTACACAAAAAATTTCAGTGATCGGGGAATCGTCGTTCCGGTTTGTACCGACCGATTACCTGGATGGTTTCAGTTATTCGGCAAATCCGAATCATTATGACCATTATTATAGTCATTCGCTCGGCATTGTTTATTCGTTTGGAAAAAAGAATAGTTGGGATTGTCCACGGGTGGGGTATTAGTGAATGGTGAATGGTGAATGTGAATGGTAAATTGAGGCCAATAAAACCACGTGATATTAACAAGTGGTCATCACGTCCGTTAGATACGCTGGCGGTTTCCACAAATCACCATTTACTTTTTCAGATCGCCGGGTCAAAATGCATATCCGGTGTTACGATCTCCGCCACATTCACTGGTTTTATATCGAGCGTTTCGCACCAGTGTATAAAACTGTTATGCACATCGTTCAAAACTTGTTTCTGCTGGGGGGTGAGCTCCTGCGCATAGGCGCGACTGATAGTTCGTACCGGCAATCCTCTTTTTTGTAAAAAATATTTTGCGCTCATAGGATAGGCCTGGTGAATGATGGGATCCACTCTTGTTATTTCCGATTGCAGCCAGGTTACCTGTTCCTGTTTATCCGGATTTGTTGCATTATCGCACATCCACACCAATATTTCCGGGTAAAAATTGCCGGAGATGGACGACATGCCTTTCGCTCCCATTTGCAATGAATGCATGGCGTTTGGACTATGCGCATCGTAAAACTCAAGTGTACTTCCTTTTACAATCTCCAGTTTTTCTTTTACTTTTTCCAGGTCAATGGATGTGTCTTTATGATAGATAAACCGGTCGGTAGAAAGTAATGTTTTAAAAACGCCAGGTGTTAATATCCGCTTGTATGGAGCGGGACATTCGTAAAGCCCAAGCGGTATATCGCCGGTAAGCCGGATCATTTTGTCAAAGTTGCGAAGCAGTATTTCATCACTATCGTCAACGTTTGCATAATGGCCGGTTATTAAGATCACTGCCTGAATGCCGGTATCATAAATTTTTTTGCTGAACTCCGCTTTATCATCAATGGTTAATCCAAATGAACCCGTTGCTACGACAGGTACTCTTCCTTTTACATAACGAACAATATGTGCGGTGAGCTCCAATCGTTCATCTTCGCTGATGCTGTACATTTCACTGCTGAGACAATTGGCAAAAAAGCCTTTTACACCGGCGGCGAGATAAAAATCAATTAACCTGGATACAACATCAAAATCCACTTTCGCCTTCAGGTTAAAAGGCGTAATCATTACAGGAACAAATTTTTTCTCAGCTGCACTCATGATTCACTGTTTTATTAATGGAGATTTATTTTCCTGGCAAATACTCAAATTCTCTTCTGCTAATTTACTATTATAAAAATCCTTTTTCTGTTACAGTGATAACAAGAAAACCTGGAGATAATTTTTACCTTTATTTCCTTTCAAATACCGGTTATAAGTAAGCATTTTGCCATTATTGCTCCACACAACAGGTCCTTCAGGTTTTTCGGCATCCGGCGATCTCTGTGTAAGCCGTTTTGAAACATTATTGTTCAGTTCTGTTATGAATACGCTGTTGTCTGCTATATAGGCTACCTGTTTA
>Ga0207645_10001116_pt1 | contig 22200 bp, 18 predicted proteins | sample KBSM53metaG_FD_184331 | JGI IMG/M metagenome (GOLD analysis project Ga0207645, IMG submission 184331) | Miscanthus rhizosphere microbial communities from Kellogg Biological Station, Michigan, USA - KBS M5-3 metaG (SPAdes) (version 2) | ecosystem: Host-associated > Plants > Roots > Rhizosphere >...
TCACTAACCCTTGATTATATCAAAGCCGTCCCAATTTGAGGCGGCTTTTTAATTTGATTAAACTGTCGTTTGCAGTTGTTTTGTAAACGCCCAGGTTATGAAGGATGTTCCTTACAGTTAAGGATTCAACTTTGAGCGTTGATTATTGTACATTTCAAATTACCCCTCAATCCAAACGGCTTAACTAAACAAATATTCAACATCTTCTCTCGTCAACGTCTTCACAAACGTTGCATCATCCGCAATCAACTCTTTAGCGAGTGCCCGTTTTCTATCCTGCAACTGAAGGATTTTGTCTTCAATTGTATCCTTACAGATCATTCGATAAGCAAAGATGTTTTTCGTTTGGCCGATACGGTGCGTTCTGTCAATCGCCTGTTGCTCCACGGCGGGGTTCCACCAGGGATCAACAATATAAACATAGTCGGCAGCGGTAAGATTGAGACCCACACCACCCGCTTTTAACGAGATCAAAAATACTTTTACGGTCTCATCATTTTGAAAGCTTTGGATCGCTTTCTCCCTGTCCGGAGCGGAGGTGCTGCCATCAAAATATTCGTATTTTATTTCCAGTTCATCCAGTTTCTGGCGTATCAGTGCCAGCATACCAAGAAACTGCGAGAACACAAGCGCTTTATGATCGCTCATATCTTCGCTTAGTTCCCTCGCTAATTCATCAAGCTTAATGGAATGATTAGGAAATTTCTCCGTCTCATTTAATATAGCGGGCGAATCGCAGATCTGGCGCAGCTTCATCAATCCCTGCAGGATGGTAAGCTGTGAACGTTGAATTCCCTGCGTTTCGATAGTGCCTAATATCTGGTCGCGGAAATCGTTGCGGTAAGCATCATAAATCTGGCGTTGCTCATCTTCCATTTCACAAAAGAGAACCGTTTCTATTTTATCGGGTAAATCTTTCGCTACCTGTTCCTTGGTGCGGCGAAGAATAAACGGGTACAACACTTTCTTCAAATGCTCCTTTCGCTCGGGCTCACCCAGTTTGTCGATAGGTATGGCAAACTCCTGCCGGAAAAATTCCATGCTACCCAACATGCCGGGATTGAGAAAGTTCATTTGGGCAAATACATCGAAGGTATTATTCTGCAAAGGTGTACCGCTCATGCACAAACGATTTTTTGCATTCAGCAGGCAGGCGGCTTTCGTCACCTTACTTGCAGGATTTTTAATAGCCTGCGATTCATCAAGTATTACATAATCAAATGCAATTGACGTGAGTAATTTTATATCGCTTCGCAATGTGCCGTATGTGGTAATGGTGATATCGTATTTCATCATTTCTTCCTTTTCCCTTGTACGTGCGCCGCCATGATGAATGTGATGCGTGAGCTTGGGTGTAAATTTTCTTATTTCATTTTCCCAGTTATAAATAAGTGTAGTAGGACATACTACCAGCGCCTTTAGCGTTTCGTTCTGTGTTCTGTAGTATTGTAAGAATGAAAGGGCCTGTATCGTTTTACCCAAACCCATGTCATCGGCCAGTATACCTCCCCATCGGATATCCTGCAGGTAATTGAGCCACTGAAAACCAGCAACCTGGTATGGGCGAAGAATCATTTTTAAATTATAAGGCGGCTCTATCTCCTTAATGCGGTTAAACTCCCGAAGCTTGTCATATTTTTCCTCGAGCTGAACGGAAAGTTCGTTTTCATCCCGCGTCTCATACAATTCATCAATTACACTAAGATGAAAACGCGATAATTTCAGGTTGTTCGCTTTTCCCTCGCCGATACGAAACAGCAGTGAATATTTTTTTAACCATTCTTCCGGCAAAATACCGAGCGTACCATCATTCAGTTGCACAAACTGTTGCTTATTGGCTAATGCTCTCTTCACTTCTGCCACGGTTACTTTCTGGTCGCCGAATATAATATCCACCCGCGCATCGAACCAGTCCGTGTTGCTGCTTATAAAGATTTTCGTATTCGGTTTCGATGTATTGAACCGGAAATTTTTTAACGCCTCAAATCCGAATACCGGAATTTTCATTTCCTTCATCGCATCTACAAACAGGAAGAACCAGTTATTTTTCAATACGTCTGTTCCCTTCAACGCCAGCGAGGATGAATCTTCATTGTATACAAAGTTGGAATGCAGGTTTTGCAACTTCTCTATGAAATTCCTTTCGGCCTGCCGGTTTCGGTGAACGATCATTACCTTATCCCCCTGCGGCACTACCACTTCGTCCCTGTCTTTAACTTTCGTTTCATAGCCCTTGTAATTGAATGAGGGTTGAAAAACCAGGTAGTCACCTTTTTCGAGAAGAAACAATTTTAATTCAGGGTCGCCATCCTTTATTTCCTGCACTATAGAACGGTCAAAGTCTACCTTGTATTCTTTTGCCAGTGGCATTACAAATTGTTGCAGCGTTTTGCTCCAGTCCTCTTCATTCACCTTCATTTCTCCGTCTGGTAAAAATTTCTCAATGATCTGCGTGATTTCCGTGTTTTTCCACAAATGCAGCTGGTGATTATATAAAAACAGCAACGGGCTCACACTTTCATTATCGCTCAGGTCGTGATCGAGGCCACCGGCTTTTATGCGGCAATGAATTTTATATTCCCCGTTTTTACTAACAGTGAAATAAGGATTGATCTCCTCCTGTGATAAACTTAATGCCGAAAGATTGCCTGTTTTAAATGACTTGTTGTCCGGAAGCTGGTATATCAGCCGGCTATCGGCAAATTCAGCAAAAACTTTTTTCAGTTTTGGCAAAAGGTATTCTGCCATCAATTCTTTGGTTTCATCAGCAAGATCATCTTCTTCCTGGTGAATGATATTTTCCCAAATGCCCGAAAAAGGTGAATTGCGGCTGATGTATTTATTGATCTCATTGTCCTGCAACTTCCGGATTGCAGTGACCAATTGTTTATCCCTGTCGCTATAGGCATCTGTGCTTACATATTTGGAGAGATCCAGTTTTTCAACTTTGCCCGAAAAGCCATTGTTCCTTTCATTTGGCTCACCTTGTATAACATCGAGAACAAACCGTGGATATCCTTTTTTATTAAAATTAAAAACAACGCCAAGTAAATCTTTTTGCGGGGTTACTTCGGCAGCTACTACTTCCTCTACATCTTCTTCAACCGGCTGTGCAACGACGGGTTTGGGAACGGGGATTGCAGACGCTGCTACCCGTTTTATACCGGTATCCAACACCCGTAAAAAAGGTTTTCCCTCTTTGTATGTAAACTCAAACTTATTGGTAAGATCATCGTTCAATGAATAACCGTATGCTTCGAGTAGTTTATTTTTTTCTTTGTCCCAATTGCGGATCGTATCAAAATAATAAGCACCATGTGCGTTGAGCAATTGAAGAAATACAATCACTTTCGGTAAGCAAAGCGGATGTTCCGGATCTACATAATCACAACTGGTGTCAAAATTCCTTTCCTCGTTCTTACGAAGTATAACATTGTAGGTATTTCCATTCAGTGCTACACTTGCTTTTATTGTTTCTTCTTTTGCATATTCAATGTTTGCCTTATTGGTGCGCAAAAATTGTTCTGCCTGTATCAATGTTTCGGGAGAACACAGCAGGCGAATTGCTTTCAGATCAATAAACTTCATCTTGGCTACCGTATGCCGCTGATCATACTCTACTTCATCGGCCTGCAGGTGACCTTTATCAATCATTTCCTGCAACTGGAAAAGAGAGGCTGCTTCATGCCTGCATATTTCACCCAAGTTGTAAGGGCATGCACAGCGAAGCGAAAGCGATTTAGCATCTTTAAATTTCTGAATGTATACTTTATAATAGGTAGAGTAGCTGTCGTCTTTTACACGAAAGACCGCCGAACCGAAGAGATCATCATATTCCACCAATTCAACAAATCCTATTGCGTGAATTTTTTTTCCCCTGCGGATCACTTCGTCTGTTCCATGGGTATAGACGTATTTCAAAAGATGTGGTAGCGCCATTCAATTATTAGTTTGTTCACAATTGCCAATCAAAATTGGGCAATCTGCAAAAGTAAACGAATGTGACGCAGAATTCCATGCAAAAAAAAGGCTAATAAAATAAAGTTTAATTCACATTACGTTTGCCCGAAAATGCAGTACCTTAGCAGGTTTGCTCCGACGTTTAACTAACGTCTCTATTCAAATTGAAGAGCATAATATTTTTTATACTCGTGAAATGATTTTTCTACCGGCGACCAGGAAAACATGATCTGCTTACCGGTGTCATAATCCAGCCTGCAGAAATTTGCATTCCAGCGGCTTCCGCTTGAAGGTGGTACATTAAGCAACGGGTTTAAAATTTTATAGGGAAAAAACAATTCAGCGGACCAGGATTGTATAGCGGCATTTGATTTCTTTTCACCGCCATTGATGTTTACTTTTTTGACCACTTTGTTTTTGTCTTCATAGTGCCAGGGTATCCATCCGCCAAACTTCCCGCTTCTGTTTAATATCAATAAAACAAGTTCTTTATCCAACGGACTTACCTCGTATTCAAAATATACCGGCTCGGAAGGATAGGGATGAAAAAAAACCTCGAAGACATCAGCAGTAAAAAGATTATCAAAATCATGTTGATAATCAGAAGTTATTTTTTCATCATCCCCGTTAAACAATACATATATGCCGGTGGAAGAATAGAGAATTTTAAATTGCGTTTTGTCTTCTTTTCCTCCTTCATTGATTTTTTTCAGTGATGTCCATTTTGCTTTTTCCCATTCTGCATTATCTCCCCTGCCCGTTATAGTAAAATCATTACAGGTATGAACGATTAATGGAGTATCCGGCGTTACAACGGCTGCAGGGTTTGCTTTGCCAAAACTGTAATGAAAACAGAAAATTAAGAGGAGTAAGTTAAATGGTTTCATATTCTTATTTTATGAATACGGTAATAGTTATCCTGCTTTTAAATAACCAATATACCATCCCGGTAAACAGGCAATACATCTGCAGTATTTTCGGCCAGGCAGTATCGTATATCCTTTTCTAATCCAAATCCCATCAGCCGGTGATAATGTGATGCATCATTTTTTTTCAAAAAGGAAAACAGATTTTTTTTTGCCTGTGCGTACAATGATTCAGCAATATGTGATGAATCGCAATTTATATCATAATGCTCTTTTATTTTCGAAATGACTGCGCCCGCAAACAATGTATCTTCCAGGTTCACCCGGTCTTTCCATGCGGCGCACGCAAGCATCACATTCTTTTTTGATTCCGTCAAGTGATTACATACAGCATTTAAATTGGAAAATGCGCCAATCACTATTTCTTTTGCACCATTATCCAGCGCCATGTGCAACAGCTTTGTACCATTTGTAGTTGTTAGCACCAGTGTTTTATCCTGTATAAATTCACGTGGATATTCAAAAGGTGAGTTGCCATAACTCAACCCTTCTGCAATTTTTCCATCTCTTTCACCGGCAGTTATACCGTCGATCTGTTTACCAATTTCAATACAACGACTCACGCTATCGACCGGTATTACCGATCGGGCGCCATTATACAAGGCAGTAGTAATAGTTGAAGTGGCCCTTAAAATGTCGATGACTACAACAATGCTGTTACTGATATCATATAAATGAAGTAAGGCAGGAGACAATGACGTAAATAAAACCGGCTTTTTATCCATAGTTATCACTCAAAGGATAAAAGTAAATGATACCGGCGGAATGATAAAAATTGAGTGGTTTGGTGAAAGTTAAAACTTATCGATCTGGTTTGCTTAAAGAATGAATTGGTCGCTATTTTTAAGGGGTCAGACAGGGACCGTTCAGACCCCATAAAAATTAAACTGCAAGAAGTTGTTTCCATTTGCCGGTTTCGGCAATCTCTTTTATAAGATTATTCCTTTGTTCAAGCAGCTTTCGCATATAGCGGTTAAAAAACAAAAAATTAAACCACTTGCCGATGGTACCGTATGGAGATTCGAAATGAAAAAGATCAATCATTATTGTTCCGTTGTCACAGGGCTTGAAAAAATGTTCATGCCGCATCAATTTAAAATCACCGTCTACCTGTTCATCGATAAATTGTTCCCCTTTTTTCATACCGGTGATCTTTACGCGCAGAATCCTTGTCTTGAAAATATGCTTTGCTTTCCAGGTCACCGTGTCTTCGACTTCCATCAAGCCGTACCGTGTACCAGCTACTGCCTGCTCCTTATGCCGAGCCATTGACTTTTTATGCACTTCTACACTGCGGCTGAGATCAAAAACCACTTCGGGTGACGCAGCAATAAACGTTGTGAGGTGAAGCGTTGGCATAGAATATCAGTTTTTCAAAAAGTTCAGGGACTTAGATTTAAAATAAAACGTTCGAACCCTTCTTCTATTTTATAAAAATGAAATTTTCAGCGCTTCAGCTTGTGAATACGGGCAGATAGCTAATGCAAATCAAATTTTTCGAACGTTGTGTTAACGGAAGGGAACTTTTACTACCCTGGCCAGCAGTAGTTTATCACGAACCTTAATGAAAATCTCCGTGTCGGGTATAGCAAAAACGGACCTCACATAGCCGAGTCCGATAGCCTTACCCAGGCTGGGCGACTGGGTACCGGAGGTGACAATTCCCAATTGGCCGCCGGAAAAATCTTTTATTTCGTATCCCTGGCGCGGAATTCCTTTATCAATCATTTCAAATCCCACGAGCTTTTTTCCAATCCCGGTAGCTTTTTGATCTTCAAGAATTGATTTCGCAGTAAACTCTTTGGTAAATTTCGTGATCCATCCAAGCCCGGCTTCCAGCGGCGAAGTTTTGTCGTCAATATCGTTTCCATAAAGACAATAACCCATTTCGAGACGTAAGGTGTCGCGTGCACCCAGGCCAATAGGCTTCAGACCCTGGGGGCCACCGGCTTGAAAAATAGCGTCCCAGATTTTACCGGCGTTGTCAGCTTTATCTTCAAAATAAATTTCCACACCGCCGGCGCCGGTATAACCAGTTGCACTGATAAGCACATTATCAACGCCTGCAAATTTGCCTTTTGCAAATGTGTAATACTTAAGATTCAGTATGTCCAGTTCCGTGAGTGGCTGCAGGATTTTTGTTGCATTCGGGCCTTGTATTGCCAGTAAACATGTTTTATCCGAAATGTTATGCATTTCCGCATGCTTTGTATTGTGTTTACTGATCCAATTCCAATCCTTCTCAATATTCGATGCATTCACCACGATCATGTACACTTTGTTTTCTTCGATGCAATAAATAATCAGGTCGTCTACAATGCCGCCTTCGTTGTTTGTAAGACAACTATACTGCGCTTTGCCAGTAGTTAATTTTGATGCGTCGTTAGTTGTCACCCGTTGAATAAGATCAAGCGCATTCTCTCCTTTTAAGATAAATTCGCCCATATGGCTTACATCAAACACGCCGGCATTTTTTCTCACTGCAGCATGTTCATCATTTATACCCGTGTAGCTGATAGGCATGTTGTAGCCGGCGAAAGGAGCCATCTTTGCTCCAAGTGCGATGTGTTTTTGTGTAAAAGGAGTATTCTTCATGATCGTTTTTAGCGATTGCAAATGTAGATGAAATTATTTTCCCCCGATATAGGGTAATAACGAATGCATTGATTTCTATCTCTAATTGCATTAATTAAAATTTTCCGCAAAGACAGGAGGCGCACAAAGCGATCAAACTGTGTAAACGCCTGTTAAACTCTGCGGTTTGTACTTGTGGCAATGATATTCGAACTCAACCATCATCCGGCTTTCACTTTATAAAGAAGCCAATTCAAAATAATATCGCATTTTTACAACAAATAAAAAAGAGGCTCCGGAAACGGAGCCTCGTGTCTCGCTTAAAGCGAAGACCCAACTTCAACCTATTTTAATTAAACATGTTTGCCAAAGCAAATACAGGTGATCCTATGCTTGAAACCGATTGATCTGCGTTCGCTTCATCATCGTTCTCGTCGATGCTTTCCTGTGCTGTTGTCTTTGGCTTTGTAGTATCGTTTAATCTTTTCTTGTCTTCCTGTAATTTCTTTCTCTCTTCTTCCAATTTCTGCTCGCGGTCTTTTATTTCCTGGCGTAACTGCTCTTTATCTTCATACCTGTAATCACCACTGTCTTTCTTTTCTTCCACGCGGTTCATGTTTTTTAACTCGCCGTCGGATTTCATTATATAATCAACATTGGTTTCGTATTCGAAATAGTTATCCCAATCCCAGTCTACATCCCAATCATTGCGGTTCCATCTTCTTTTTTCATACATGCGGATATTGTAAGGATGCAGCTCATCTACTGTTTCATCAAACCGTATTTTTTTACCCACCGGCACCTTGATATTTACGATAACACGCTGAAAGCGGAATTTGTCATCCTTTGTTACGGTTAACCCACTGCCAAGATTCAAAATACTGTCTGTATAAGAAATATTATAAAGAATACGTTGGGCACGGCCTTTCGCGTCGTTTCCGTCTTTGCCGGCGCTATACCTTGCAACCGTTACGTGGTAGTCGGAATCTTCGCTTCGCTCAATTCTCACTTTTATATTCGCCATGCGCAAGCTGTCTTCATTGATATCCCATCCTTCGTTATCTACATCCATCCACCAAAAATTTCCTGTGTAGCGAACTTCGGGTTCATTTACACGCACGGTTATCTTACCTCGTAAAGGTTGTGTAATTGAGACGTTGCTATCCACTTTCTGGTTACGGCGAAAATCATTCACCAGGCTTGCTGCAAGCAGGGACGCTGATACCCAACCGAGAGCCCATAGCCCGCCAAACATCCAGCCCAGGTAACTTTTCTGTGAGCGGATACGCATCATGCGGCGAATGAGCCAGGTAATAAATGCAATCAGCGGAATGCCGAGAAAGAATAATAAGGTTCCCCAGGCAAAAACATTTTGCCAGAACCCGTTTAACAGATAGTTTTTCAATGGCCATACTCCGACCCCACCGAATATTAAGCCCATTAAGGCAACAAATAACCCGAATGCGATTGTACCCGCTACGAAAAGAAAGAATGCTTTGAACAGAACGCCGATTATATGTCCGAGGCCTACTCCCACACGACGTCCTGCTTCACCAACTTCTCTGCCCCAGGTTTTGCCACGGCCTTCCGCAAATTCTTTCGCTTTTGTTCCGATTTTTTGTGCAGATTGTTTGACTTCATCGCCAAAGTCTTTTGCACGATCTTTCATTTGGTCCATACCTTCTTTTACATTTTGTCTGATTGTATTTACATCTACTTTTTCTCCCCGCATTTCCATTTTCTGATACTGGCTTTTTGCTTCAGGCAATACGATCCACAAGATTATATAAGCAAGAATGAATGTGCCTGTGAGTGAGCCAAAAACAATATTTGGGAAAACAGCGCCGGCATGAAAAAACGGCCAGCTTAAAATGCTGAGAATTATGTTTAATAAAAAGGGCGCTGCGAATATGAGACGAACCATATATGGTTCTTTACCAAAGTAGGCGGCAATACCGCTGGCAACACCACCGAACACTCTTTCTTCAGGATTACGATACAGCCTTTTGCCACCATAGTGATCGAGATCTCTTTCCGGAAGTATTATCCAGAATAAAATATAGAGAAATATACCGGTACCAAATCCCCCAAATGTGATAATAGCAAATAACAATCTCACAATAGCCGGATCAACATTCAGGTAATTAGCAAGACCACTACAAACCCCGCCCACTACTTTGTCGCTTGAATCGCGGTATAGGCGATTCTTTTTCTTCGGCTCAGTATAAGTATAATCTGTGTTGCTGCTTTGCTGTTGTTTTGAATAGCTTGTGCTTTCAACCTGTTCTTCTTCATCAAAATCTTCCGGGCGACCCATCGAGCTCATGATACCGGTAATATCATCATCAGTAACACACGTTGCGCCTTTACGGATCTTTTCATCCATAATTTCAGCTATGCGGCTTTCAATATCGTTTATGATCTCATCACGGCCATCCTCATGCGAAAAATATCTGCGCAGGCTTTCGATATACGCCTGGAGACGTTCATAAGCAGAATCTTCAATCGGTATCACCCTTCCGCTTAAATTTATATTGATAATCTTTTTCATTGTCTATGTTTTGTGGTTGAAGTTTTAGTTGGCTGGTTGGTCTTTCTTGTTTGCAAGGGTATTGACGGCATTAGACAGTTCCTGCCATGTCTGCTCCAGTTCCGCATAAAACGCATGGCCTTTTTCGGTCAATAAAAAATATTTGCGGGGAGGACCGGAATTACTTTCAACCCATCTATAAGTTAACATCTCCGCATTTTTTAATCGTGTGAGCAAAGGATAAAGTGTTCCTTCCAGGATGTTCAGGTTGGCAGCCCGCATTTCCTCAACAATATCGCTGGGGTATGCTTCTCCCCGGCGAATAATGGAGAGAATGCAGAACTCCAGGATACCCTTTCGCATCTGGCTCTGTGTATTTTCTATATTCATATCTTTTTCTTTGGCTTATTCCTCTCTCCAACCGGCTCATGGCTAAAAGGCGGGTTGGAGAGTAGGTTTCAGCATTTATAATGATTTGACAAACCAAAGATAGGGTAATATTCTGTACTATGTAACACATAGTACTCGTTTATTTTTAGTTGCTGGCAGTGACTATTAATGTTACTAATTAGTAATCAACTAATTGGAGAGGAAAAAAATTTTAAAAGAAACTTTTGGCAGTGTGATGAGTGGGTCTTTTTAGTGATGAACTCAAGAAAATTGAATTTTCTTCTCAGACAGGGCTCAATACTTTATACCTCACAATTCGTTTGTGCCGGCAATACTGATTCAGCGCGGCGAAAATGCCACCGGTACAAGTAATTACTTGCTTTATGAATTTTTGCCCGGGGGCTGTAATAGGAATTTATCTTTCCAGGTAGTTCATTTCTCCGGCCGCCGGGTCCACAACTGCATAATGCCGCACATCATTTATCAACACTTCATCCAGCACATTCATCAGGTGTCTATAACTGGCATCCTTAGTTGCTTTTATAATAAGCATTAAATCTTTTCTTCCGTCTGCGCTGCCCTTTTGATTATTCATCTTCTTTTGTTTCTCCCGTATGATATAACCAAGTCCGTTATCTAAAGAGTAGTTCGTTTTCATTACAGCACCGGAACTTACTGCTTCATTCCAGGTACCATCGTAACAGTATACTTTTTCATCAGCGCCAAGCAAAACTGTGAGTGAAGAAGAATTTTTAGTGAATGTTGGTGGTCCATCATCAGGCATAAACAATTCTGTTATTTTCGGTTCGCTCATTGAAGTAGTAAATACAAAAAAGCAAATCAGTAAAAATCCGAGATCCACCATTGGCGTCATATCGATCCTTAAGTCAGATTTTTTTATGCGGGAACCACCTTTTTTGTACCGGGTATTCCCAACCGGATTCAGCTGTGCCATAGGCTTTTTTTTGAAAAATAAGACTCGCGTCTCTGCAGTTTCCATAATAAATTTCAACTTTGGTACTGACTTTGGTCTTAATTTTCAGGTAGCAGTTCTTTATTTTCCACCACTCAATTTTTGAATTATGAAGACGATCATTGTTCCGACAGATTTTTCTCGAACAGCAGTTAACGCTCTTGACTATGCTCTCGGAATGGCAAAAGAAATTAATGCCAGTATTATATTATTACACGCTTATCTTGTTCCTGTCAGTATTACAACGGATACACCGATAGTAGTCGTTGCTGAAGAAGATATGCGGAAATCTGCAGAAGGCCATCTGCGAAAATTAAAAATGGAAGCAGAAGAAAAAACCGCCGGCGCGGTTAAAATTTATTCAGAATTAAAACTGGGTGATACAATAGATGAAATTGAAGAGTTGTGTACGGCTGTAAAACCATTTGCGGTAATCATGGGCAGTGGCGGGCATTCAGATCTTGAAAAAACATTGTTTGGAAGCACCACATTGAAAGCTATCCGTCACCTTACCTGGCCGGTGATAGCCGTACCTCCAAATAAAAAATACGGCGGCATTAAAAAGATCGGGTTCGCCTGCGACTTTAAAAAAGTAGTAGAAAGTACTCCATCAGGATTAATCAAAGATGTTGTAAAAAGTTTCAATGCAGAATTTCATATTTTGAATGTTGACTATAAAAACAAAAATTTTAAACCGGATACACCCCAACAATCTTTATTGATAGATACTTTATTTGAAGAACTTCACCCCGCCTACGATTTCATCGAAAACGAAGACATGGAACAGGGCATCAATAACTTTGCAGAAAAAAACAATCTTGATCTTGTTATCACAATTCCCAAGAAACATACTTTGCTGGATGGACTCTTCAGAAAAAGTGCGACAAAGCAATTGATATTCCATTCTCATGTTCCTGTAATGTGCGTGCACGAGTGAGGAGAAGGTGACAATTCTTGGTTTTCCAGTTAATTTCCTGCACCAGTAAATCACTATAATGACCGGCTTACTTTGCGCCTTTGCGGGATTTTAAAACTCAGCACTCTTCGGCGTTCTTGGAAATGCAATTACATCGCGGATATTCGTCATGCCGGTAACAAACTGTACCATTCTTTCAAATCCCAATCCAAATCCCGCATGAGGAACCGTACCGAAACGTCTTGTATCGAGATACCACCACAATTCTTCCACCGGTATATGCATTTCTTTCATTCTTGCTTCCAGCTTATCCTGTCTTTCTTCACGTTGTGATCCGCCTACTATTTCACCAATACCGGGAGCAAGTATATCCATTGCCGCCACCGTTTTGCCATCATCATTTTGCCGCATATAAAATGCTTTGATAGCGGCCGGATAATTCATAAGAATAACCGGCTTTTTAAAATGTTTTTCTACAAGATAACGTTCATGCTCACTCTGCAGGTCCATTCCCCAGCCCGTAACCGGGTATTGAAATTTCTTTTTCTTATTATGATTACTTTCTTTTAAAACCTCGATCGCTTCGGTATAAGTAAGGCGTTGAAAATCGTTATTCAAAACAAACTCCAGTTTTTCAATCAGTCCCAATTCACTCCTCTTATCCTGGGGCAATTGTTTTTCTTCGTCTGCCAGCCGCTGTGCAAGAAATTCAAGATCCTCGCGGTTATTATCCATTATATATTTAATCAGGTATTTGATGAATTCTTCGGCGAGATTGGCATTATCTTCCAAATCATAAAAAGCCATTTCCGGTTCTATCATCCAGAACTCGGCAAGGTGCCTTGCGGTGTTACTATTCTCTGCACGAAACGTAGGACCGAATGTGTAGATATCACCAAAAGCTGTAGCGCCAAGCTCACCTTCCAGTTGACCGCTTACAGTAAGATTGGTAGCGCGGCCAAAAAAGTCTTCTTTGAAATTCACTGTACCATCTTCATTTCTCGGCGTCTTTTTTCCATTTTCATCAAAAGGCAACGTTGTGACACGAAACATTTCACCCGCACCTTCTGCATCGCTGGCTGTAATGATAGGGGTATGCATATACACAAATCCCTTGTCATTAAAAAACTTGTGTACAGCAAATGCCAATGAATGCCGTATACGAAATACCGAACCAAATGTATTTGTGCGAAAACGCAGATGTGCTATTTCCCGTAAAAATTCAAGACTGTGTTTTTTTGGTTGCAATGGATATTTTTCTGCATCACTATCACCCAATATTTCGATGGACGATGCTTTTAGTTCCAGCTTTTGGCCTTTTCCCATAGAGGGGATAACAATGCCTGTTACTTTTAATGAAGCCGATGTTGTTATTCTTTTTAATAAAGACTCATCAAAACGGCCCAATTCCACGACTACCTGCAGATTATTATTTGTACTTCCATCATTCAACGCTATAAACTGGTTGTTGCGAAACGTGCGCACCCAGCCCATTACAATTACCTCTTCACCGGACCCAGCGGATTGCTCTTTTGGCTCCCAGGTTAACAGCTCCTTAATTTTCACTCGTTTATTGAACATAGCCTGAAATTTTGGACGGCAAAGATATAGAATAGCGTGGAGGAAAAGGAGCTGTTCAATATATCGTTCCCTACTGCTTTTGCTGCGAAAGCCACGTTATCAGCGAAGCAAATTCTTCGTATGATAAAGGATTTGCCAAACCCTGCGGCATCATGGACGTTTCTAATTCTTTCCGCGACTGAATATCGGTTGTTTTGATTGTATGTGTTTTGCCCGCAATATCCCGCATAGTCACTTTATCCGAAGATTCTCCTGTTACAAATCCCATTGTTGATTTACCATCTTTGGTTGTGATCATTACCGTGGCAAACCCCTGCGATATCGATGCATTGGGCTTTAATATGGATTCGGCTATTTGTTTCCTGTTCATGATCGAACCGATTTGTCCCATAAAAGGTCCTTTCAGCGGTTCCCCTTTTTTTGTACTATGACAGGTAACGCATCCCTGCTGAACAAACAACGTTTTTCCAACCGCCGGATCACCTTTTATTTTATCCATTGCCAGCAATATGTCTTCAATTGATGATTGTCCTATCTGGCCTTTCTTACTTTTTATTTTATCAAAATCTACTTCCGCTTCGTCTTCTTCGGTGTTTTCTTCTTTGTCTTCACCACCAAATTCGGTTATGCCCATACGCATTTTACCATTCAGATCAGCAAAGAATTGTTTGCCCGCAGACGAAGACCTGGTCCACTCATTTTTTAAGAACGTTTTTATTTTACCCGATTCTTCCCAATTTTCCGGCTTATAAAATGGCCCATGGCCATCCGGTCTTGTACTCCACCATGTCGAACCATCGTAAGGTGTTTCTATATTATAAAGGCGACCCAATGTTTCAAGGATCTCTTGTTTACGTTTGCTATCCTTCGATTGATTGTATGCAGCGATCAAACCATCTACAGCCTTTGCATTATGCATATAACGCAGCGCCCACAACGCAAGCGTTGCATTTTCAGAGTTAATTGCGGCTACACAATCGTCTACAGCATTCAGCTCTATCAGGGAACGTACGGCAAGGTGTGCCGGAATAATTTCCGTATTTGGTGTAGCATGTCGTCCTTCTGATCCTTTTGCCGGCGCAACAAACGATGCCGGAACGGGTATCTTCAACAATTCTTTTGCCGCTTCCGTTTTTCCAAGACGACCAAGGCCAATAATAGCCGCCGCCTGCACACGGGCAGATGATTGGCTTTTTAATGCATCGATAAAAGGATTCAGTGACACGTCATTTACGAGTGGCTTTCTGTCTGCCAATGCACGTAATGCAAATTCTTTTATATCGCCATCATTGGTAAGCTGCTCCAGGTTTTTAATTCCTGTTTTTCCTGCAGCCTGGGCATACGTAAAGATGCCGGCCACTCGGGCATAAAGTGGTTTTGTTTTATCAGTTATAAGTTCCCAGGTTGCCTTTGTTACATCATTCATGTCACGCGTAAGCAATTCCTGTTGTGCTGTTAAACGGGCAACAGCACCATCTGTTTTTAATAAAGCAACAAGATCGGCGACTGATGCTGATTTTACATCCGGGAACTTTTTGTATTGCCAGTTAGTTGGAACAACACGGATCACAAAACCTTTACTGGAGTCTCCCTCATACCCGGCGCCATCCCATGCCGAAAGATATAACCGGCCTGAACCATCAACATCGAGATCTGTTACCTGCGGTAATTTAAAAAAGCTTTCTTCTTTTTGGGTAAAGCTGGCATTTGATGCTGTTACTCGATGAATGTAAACTTCGCTTCGCCCCCAGTCGGCCATCATTGGTACATGATTAAATTTTTCTGGCCATGCCGGATCATCCATAAACAAACACCCGGTACCGGAACCACCACCCAAATCAACCATTGCCGGAATTATTTCTTCAGTAAAATGTTTGAACAAAAGCGGGTAACCGTATTCAGCAGATTGAATATGGTGCGAGAAACGGATATTCCAGCCACCGCCATCATTTGTATTATCGCGGGTAAAAATATTCATGTACGGATCTATCGCCACATCATAAATATTTCTCGTACCGTGCGAATAAACTTCCATTTCTTTTCCATCGGGTCTTACACGAACGATTCCACCACCGTGCATCGTCAATTTTTTTCCATCACGATCAATCGCATCATGAAAACCAAAGTCACCTACCGCGATATAGATCCACCCGTCTATTCCCATCCGTATACCGTTTGTCGCATGATCGGTACCGCGACTCTTCAGGTAAATGACATTACTGATATGTTCGATCAGCGGTTTAGCAGGTCCATCTGCTTTACCATCATTGTCTTTATCTTCAAATACCACAAGGTCCATCCCTGTTGCTACACTATCATTGAACATCGTGTGCAACACGTATAACTTATCACCTACAGATAAAATTCCCCTGGGGTTGTCTACCGCAGCATACTCTGTATGATGATCCATGATACCGTCGTTATCACGATCTTCCAGTTTCATGATCATTCCGCGGCCCGGTCGCTTACCTAATGAACCGATCATATCAACACCAACATATACCTCGCCGGTTGCTGCAGCGGCAAGACAAGCAGGACTGGGTGTAAGGTCAGGACCGGAGAAGGCAGAAACCTTTAATTCCTGCGGCCAGTTCAACGCTTTTGCCAACGAATCAATTGGAATTTTTTTGGTAGACGCCATGCCTGCTTTCTCTTCGTTTTCATTGCAGGCAGTCAATAACAGTAAAGAACAAGCGAAACCTAACAGAGCTTTTTTCATATTGATGACTTATTCGAAGGCTAAAAATATTGATTTATCGTCATTTGCAGCAATAATAGCTCAACCAATAATGTCTCAAACCGTTTAATGATTTTATTCTTATAAATTGCACCAGCAATTAAATAACTACTATGCAAAATCAATCAGACTTTATTGTCAAACTAGTTGTTGATGCCTGGCTCGGGCAGGTGAAGAGAGTGGATGGCATTCTTGAGGAAATGAAGGATGAACAACTGCAACAGGAAATAGCGCCGGGAAAAAATAGCGGCCTGTACCTTATCGGTCACCTGGCGGCGATACACGATGCTATGTTGCCCCTGCTGAATTTCCGGCAAAAGCTGCATCCGGAATTGGATGACGTATTTATAAAAAACCCGGATAGATCCGGTCTTCCAAAACCGCCGGCAAAACAAATCAGGCAATACTGGAAGGAAATAAACGATATGCTTGAATCGTATTTTCAAAAAATGAATACCGATGACTGGCTGCAAAGGCATGAATCAATATCTCCGGAAGATTTTAGTAAGCAACCGCACCGTAATAAACTGAATGTATTGTTGAATCGAACCAATCACTTATCAAATCACCTCGGGCAACTGCTGTTGTTACGGAAAAAGGAAAATTAATTTTCGGTTACCAGCTGTATGGCTTGATGGATCAGTTGCGGTTCATATCCTTTTTGCAGTAAGTAATCCATTGTTTTCTTTTTGCGTACCATCCATTGTTCGTTCTTCAATTGCTCATACTTTTCCTTTGCCAACTCTTGCAGTGTTTTCAAATACTGCTCTTCATCTATTTGCTTCAGCGCTATTTTAATATTATAGTCGCTTACCTGTTTTTGTTTCAGCTCATATCTTATTTTCACCCGTCCCCATTGCTTCATGCGGAATTTGCCGCCGGCAAAAGCAAGAGCAAACCTTTCTTCGTTCAGGTAATTTTCTTCTATTAATGTTGCCATCAGTTCGTCATGATCGGCCTTGCGTACGCCCAATTCGTACAGCTTTGTTTTTACTTCTGCATGAGAACGGTCCTGGTAACCGCAGTAATGCCTGAGTTTTTGAAGCGCTTGTTCTTTAGTGAAGTGTCTCCGTTGAATCATTAGGCAAAAATAGAGAACGCATTTCTGTTCCTTTTAAATTGCAGCACTAAACATACAAATACCAAGAGGAAAAAAATAAAAGATAATTATTCTTCAAGCCTGTCAACACACTGATATTCTTTTTTCAGAAAATCATCATATTCATCCGCCTTTTTAAAAAGAAGCTGGAACACTGCAGTACCGTTTTCCTTTGTTATATCAAGATCGTACATCACACGGGATAGAACGATGTTCTGTTTTACACAACTCAACACAAGACCGTTTAATAAATAATTTTCCTGCAGCAGGAATTGATACAAAGGCTTTATTCTTGTAACATCAGTAGGCAACTGGCACAGGTAAGCATCACCGGCAATAAAATAATTTTCAGGATTGTACACGATCCGGATTTTTGCAGAACCTTCTTTCACCGTCCAGTTGTTTACTCCTTCGCGGGCCAGTTTCACATCTTTACCAAGGTCTTTCAAAATTTCTTCAATCAGTTTCGCCGTACCCACCGGCTCCACTTCTTTTTCCGGTAGCTGAGGCAAAGTAACTTCAGTGCCACAGCTCGGGCAATATTTTCCTGAATCAATATTGGACGGTAATACAAGATAATCGCAACTGAAACAACGGGTAGAAGGCTGACCTTTATTGGGAATATACAATTGCAGCGCTTCGCGTAAATAATTTACCGGTAATGCAAACCCGAGATTATCCCCGCCGCGGATAATAAAAGAGTTTACGCCAATTATTTCACCATTTTCATTCACCAGCGGACCACCGCTATTGCCGGGATTAATAGCAGCATCAATTTGAATATACTTCAATCCTTCGCGGATGCGATCCACTTTTGAAATAACACCTTGTGTAGCCGTATAATTAAGCCCATATGGATGACCGATAGCTACCACTTCATCTCCATCTTTCATGGTTTCGTACCGGCCAAGATGAATATCCGGAAAGGCAATATTTTTTGGGGCTTCAAGAAAAGCCAGGTCATGTTTCCGGTCTGTATACCATACCCGTGATAGCGTTTTTTCAAACATTTTACCAGCGATCGTTACCTCGGCATTTATATCCACGACATGATTATTGGTGACTATCATGTCGAATTCTTTGAGATAAAATCCGGTGCCGGTGCCTCCCTGTGTAGCAATCTGTATTATGGCTGGTTGAAAACTTTCGATAATAGCCTGCATTTCCATAGCTACTTAATTTCCATATTTAAAAATTGGAGTTCGTTTGTATATGACAAATTAAAATTTAACAAGCTGTCATATTGAAGGTTTTCTACTTTAAACGCCATGTTTGGAAATTTGCTTCTCCATTTTTCCTGTATCTCTTGTATATTTTCTGCAATGGCTCCTGCATTAAACCGCTTGCTGCCGGGATCGTAATATTTCTCTCTATACCCCAGCGCGGCAAAATAATCGCTATAGTTTATCATCATAAAAAGATGGTACAATTCGGTAATGGGCCTCGGCAGGCTATAAGAGTACTGGCAATAAGAAATTCCGTATTCGATAATCTTTTCGGCAACGACCGGGTATTTATTATCGCGATACCATGTTATGTTTTGATTTGAATTATGAATGGAATCCGCAATCGTTTTGTAAACCTGTGGTGTTGTAATGGCAAAAGTGTATTTGGATGTAAACAGGTAGGGAAATATTTCTTCCTTTGATTTCGCCAAAAGCTTTTTGTACCCCTCGATCATATCCCTGTTCTTTTCCTGTGCAGGCCGTTCATCTTTCCGGAAATAGATCTCCACTACTTTTTCCAATTCATTCATCAGTTTTCCCTCGGGTGTTACCAGGTAATCCACTCGAAAAGCCAATGCAAGTAATAAGTAAGCTATGCCGCCGGAAAACTTATCAGCATCCAGTGTAGAACTATAATCCAACGTTTCTTGTATCCATTTTTGCCAATACTGGTACTTCACTTCTTTTTCCGAAGCAGGCGAATCGTTTATATGATCCGCATCCATTGTTTGCAATATGGTGAAATCCTGCACCAGTAAATCATCCTGCTTATCGGCCTTGGTGGCCAGCTCTTTTAATCCATAATATAATTTATTGGGATTGGCACCTTCAACGTTACTATCAAACCGCATGCAGAGGCGTTCATTATCCAATGCAAAACGGCCATAGTATAAATTAAAATTCATCTCGAGCAAACGGCGCATAACCGGTACGCTTGGCTGTGGCATTTTAGCCAGTGTAGCTTCGGCCAGTAAGCGTTCATTATTATAGGAGCCTCTTACAATCTTAGATCCCTGGAATAACTGGAAGCGGCCTTCATTGCCATTTCGTTCATGAATTACGTTTTGCGCCGCATCATCTTTCAGGTATTCGAAGAAAGCGGAAAAACTATCAGCGTATTTTTTTTCTTTGAATAACGCGTCCGCATCGTTCCATCGGGTTACTTTTTCATTGGGTTTGTTGTTGTCAGAATAACGGCCAAAGCTGATTCGCGGTTCCGGTTCTTCTTTTTTTTTACTCCAACCAAATAATTTATCAAACATTCAAGTATTCTTTTGACGGAAAAGCAAGATAACAAAAAGAACTATAAACTTTCGTGAGGATGTACCAGCTGCGGTTAATATTTAGCGAACTGTTTTTTATTTATGCCGGTAAAAAAGATTATCAATCTGCATGGACAGTTTTTGTCTGCACGCATAAGAAAAAAATGCGGTTTTATACGAGTATCCACAAATGATTACCAAAATAGCTAACACCCTGTTTCCCATGTTGGCAGTAATTTAAAAATCAGTAGTTTCGCCTCAAACCCGTCACAGGATGAAATTTATTGTTTCCTCGTCATCATTATTGAAGCAACTGCAGCACATCGCCGGTGTTATCAATGCCAACACCGTATTGCCCATACTGGAAGATTTTTTATTTGAAGTAGAAAAAAATAAACTCACCGTTGTAGCTACTGACCTGGAAACGGTAATGCGGATACAATTGGCAATAGAAGCAAAGGATAGTGGTAAAGTGTGTATTCCTTCAAAGATCCTGCTGGATTCATTGAAAAACATTCCCGACCAGCCGCTTACTTTCAATATTGACAAGAATTTCAGTATAGAAATTACGAGCGACAATGGTAAGTATAAAATAATGGGCGAAAACCCCGACAACTTTCCGAAAGAACCGGCCAGTGACGATACCACTTCATTTACAATGACAGCATCATCACTGGTAACTGCTATCAACAAAACACTGTTTGCTACCAGCAATGATGATCTACGTCCCGCTATGACCGGTGTGTTCTTTGAACTGGATAAAAAAGGCATTCAGTTTGTGGCAACCGATGCGCATCGCCTGGTACGCTATAAACGTAAAGATTCCAGCGCGGCAAAAAACGATTCGTTTATAGTTCCGCGTAAGCCGCTTAACCTTTTAAAAAGTGCTATTCCAGACAATGAGGATGAAATAACACTGAGTTATAACAGCAATCATTTTTTTGTAAAACATGGTACCACCCAAATGAGTTGCCGCCTGATTGATGCCCGGTTCCCGGACTATAAAGTGGTGATACCTTCTGACAATCCATATAAACTCATCGTCAATAAAAGCGATTTTCAAAGTGCATTGCGCCGGGTAAGTATATTCAGTAACAAAAGCACCAACCAGGTGGCGCTGAATATAAGCGGCAGTGAACTTCAGCTGGCCGCACAGGATGTTGATTTCAGCTTTGAAGGAAATGAAAGAATGAAATGCCAATATGATGGCGAGGATCTTACCATTGCATTCAATGCGAAATTCCTGATAGAAATGCTGAATGCGGCTGACAGTGATGAAATTAAAATTGAATTATCTACTCCAACGAAAGCCGGAATTATAAAACAAACGGAACAGGAAGACAATGAAGAATTGCTGATGCTGGTGATGCCGTTGATGCTAAACCAATAAAAATAAGATTACCCGGTTGTAATAGATTAAAGGGAAGGGTATCTTTTTGGCCCACACATAAATGAATTCACAATAAACAATTAATTCCAAAAAGATAGTCCACTACATTATTGAGTATTTTTGCAATTTTAAAGGAATCAATGCGATAATCAATTTCCCTGATTTCCTTTAAATCCTTTAATCTTATAAATTTTAGTCGTGTTTGTTTTGCTTGCAACCTTTGATAACTACATTCCCGCTCACATCGCCCTGGGTAAACTGAAAGATGAGTTCATCAATTGTTACCTGCAGGATGAATATACCGTAACAATAGATCCGTTATTATCCAACGCAATCGGGGGTATCAAATTAATGGTAGCCGAATCGCAGGCAGAAAGAGCCCTTGACATATTAAATCAGAAAGAAGAGTAGTACCATACTATCCGGCTTTAAAGTTTCATCATTATTTTCCTCAAAATCCTCCCGAATTATAAAAATCCCGGTTCTCTGTACTTTTGTGTTATGTGGGCTAGTGTCATAGATTATTTTTCTTCCCTTGAAAAGCACCCTGCACAACGCATGGCATTTCTTGTCGGGGGCCTTCTTATATTCTGGATCCTGGAAGGTTCTATTCCACTTATTTCGATGCAGTATAAA
>Ga0207645_10001118_pt1 | contig 22193 bp, 20 predicted proteins | sample KBSM53metaG_FD_184331 | JGI IMG/M metagenome (GOLD analysis project Ga0207645, IMG submission 184331) | Miscanthus rhizosphere microbial communities from Kellogg Biological Station, Michigan, USA - KBS M5-3 metaG (SPAdes) (version 2) | ecosystem: Host-associated > Plants > Roots > Rhizosphere >...
AATATTGTAAACGTTCCGCCTACCTGAAAAAGGGAGAGCTGGTTTTTTTCGGAGAAACTGCCAAAGCAGTTGAATTGTACCAGCAGGACAACCAGTAACCTCAGGTTCGTTTTTTATCAATCATCAATAGCGGGATGAAAAAGCCGATCAGCATTCCTCCGAAGGTCCTGTCAAAATATACTTCGGTAATCATAGCGATGCTAAATGTGATAAGCATTAAAACTGATAGGTAATCGGAATTTAAAAGAGCATATCGAATCGGCAGAATGAGCCAGCCTATTAAAAAAAGAAATAGCCCGATTGCACCGGTGCCGACAAGAATATCAAGATAATTGTTGTGAAGATTTTTATTTGTTCTTATTGCAAATTGAAAATCCTTTTCTTTATACTTATTCAGCAGGTCCGTTCTTTTTTCGCCGAGGCGGGTACCAACCAGGGGCTTCTCTTTGAAAAGTTCCCAACCGCAACGCCATGCCGCTATACGGAAATTTGCTCCATTCCATTGATCCGGTGTCGTTTCTTTGCTGTAATGACTTTCTGATGCATCGTGGTGATAATCGTATTGCGTATACACGAAGTCTTTAAACCGGTTAATTGTTTTTGGAAAAAACTTTAAAATAGTGAAGCCGGCTGCGAGAAAGACTATCAATATGACGATTCCGCTAACGTACCTTTTTTGTTTAAAAATGTAAAACATTAAGAATGCCAGTACAAAACAATACAGCACAAGCATCATATTTCGGCTGGCAAGCATAAAGCTGATCACAAAAAGAAAAATAACTGCAGGAATAATGAGCAGTTTAAACCTATACGTCGTAAAAAAAATAAACCAGCAAAATATATAGATAGAAAAATTTACCAGCAACGAAATATAAATCGCCTGCTGGCCGGATAAGGCTGTAATTGCATCGCTGTATAACCAATCAACATTGCCTGTCTGTATATAGTTTTTAACGGCCCAGGAAAGACAAACGAGGCAAAATATCGTTGTGGCAATTGCAAAACCCAGTAAAATTCTTTCTTTAAATGCCTTTGTTGTTTTTATAAGGCCAACAGTTAATGGTAAATAAAAAAGCGGCAAACGGGGATCTATAAATGTAAAACCGGTTTCTACATCTTTAGAAAAGACAGCGCTAAAAAAATTCCAGGCAAAAAAGAGAACCATCCAGATGATGTAGCTTCTTTCTTTGAATAAAGCCCATTTTTCTTTTGGACGGTCAAAAAGAAGACAACACAGCATCATACCGCCGGTTATAATGCCGGTCAGTATGTCATTATAGGGAAAAAGTATTGCGACGAAAAATAACTGCATAAGCACAAAAAGAATTTTTTCTTTCGTGCTCATCTTGTATGCATATTGTTCCTGCAAAATTAAATTCCGATTTATCGTAAAACGAAAGATCGAGCCGCGAAGTATCTAAATATTCAACCCGCCGCACACACTGATAACCTGGCCGGTTATATACGATCCCATTCCTGATGCGAGAAACAAGGCGGCATTAGCAATGTCTTCCGTACCGGCAAACTTTCCAAGAGGTATATCCGCTTTATATTTTTCAGCATTAGCTCCGTCTTTCAGGTAGTTGGTCATATCCGTTTCAACAAAACCCGGCGCTATTGCATTGCATCTGATATTGCGGCTACCCAACTCTCTTGCTACCGATTTGGTAAAGCCGATTATTCCAGCCTTGCTGGCGGCATAGCTGCTTTGTCCGGCATTTCCCATTTCTCCAATAACAGAACTCATATTGATGATACTGCCGCTCTTTGCCTTCATCATCGGTTTTATTACCTGCTTGGTCATATAAAAAACGCTGTTCAGGTTTATTTTGATTACCTCATCCCATTGTTCCGGCGTAAGACGCAGCAGCAAATTATCTTTGGATATTCCTGCATTATTTACGCATATATCTACGGTTCCAAATTCTTTCAATACATTATTTACAAACGTTTCACACTGGCTATAGTCTCCTGCATTGCTTTTATAGGCTTTGGCCTTTACACCCATGGTTGACAGCTTCTGCTCCAGCATGACAGCTTTTTCCTCACTGCTTTCACTTATATAAGTGAAGGCGATATTTGCACCACTTTCTGCAAACTTCAAAGCAATACCTTCCCCTATGCCTCTTGCCGCACCCGTTATAATTGCAATTTTCCCTTCCAGTAGTTTCATGTGATATTTGTTATGTTATTCTGGCCACATGGAATTTGTCAAATAACCATCCTGTTGGACATGCAGAATGACTATGACTGATTCCGTGCTATTGTTTTAGTGAAACAAAAATAAACGAATTCAAATGACAGAGCAGAAATCAGTCATTTTTATTCAGAATAAGTATTTCCTCGATATATTGTCGTTCGTTGCTCAATCGCGGCACCTTATGCTGGCCTCCCAGTTTCCCTTTACTACGCAGCCATTCTCTGAATATTCCTTTTCTTACAGCGTGTAATTCCGGTTTGCGCAACGCGATGTTTTTATGACGCTTTGCTTCATAATCGCTATTCACTGCTTTTAAGGCTGCATCCAATTCATCTCTGAACTGATCCATGTCTGCAGGTTCTTTTTCAAATTCTATCAACCATTCGTGAGCACCGTTAGCAGCATCTGAAAAATAAACCGGGGCGGCTGTGTAGTCGGTTACAACAGCGCCTGTTTTTTCACAGGCAACAGCAATTGCTTTATCTGTATTATCGACAATCAGTTCTTCACCGAAAGCATTGATAAAATGTTTTAATCTCCCTGTGACCTTTATCCGAAAAGGTACCAGTGACGTAAACTGTATCGTATCGCCGAGCAGGTAGCGCCACAATCCGCCGTTCGTGCTGATGACAGGCGCATAGTTTTTTTCTTTTTCTACTTCATCCAGCCCGATGGTTTTTGGATTTTCCTTACCATATTCGCTTACCGGCATGAACTCCATAAAAATGCCATGATCAGTAAAAAGCAACATGCCGTCATCGCCGGGTATCTCCTGCGCCGCAAAAAATCCTTCGCTGGCGTTGTACATCTCGAGGTAATGAATTTCTTTCCCGATCAGTTTATGAAACTGTTCCTTGTACGGTGTAAAGGACACACCGCCATGCATGTATAATTGCAAAGCCGGCCACACTTCGGCCATCGTTGCTTTGCCGGTCAATTCCAAAATGCGTTTAAATAAAACCAATGTCCATGTGGGAACACCGGAAATAGATGTAACATTTTCTTTGATGCTGTTTTTTGCAAGTTTTTCAATCTTATCCTCCCATTCATCCATTAAAGCAATACTCAATTCAGGCGTTCGTAACCAATGCGCCCAAAACGGGGAATTTTGCAAAAGCACAGCGCTGAGATCGCCATATTGTGCCTCATGGTTCATAGGAGAAATCGTGTGACTGCCGCCGATGACAAGCCCTTTACCTGTCAATAATTCTGAATCCGGGTTGTATTGGTAATACATGGTCAATACGTCTTTTGCTGCCTTATAATGGCAATCTTCAAGACTTTCATCGCTGATCGGAATAAACTTGCTTTTATCGCTCGTAGTACCGCTGCTTTTGGCAAACCAGAAAATAGGTGTGTTCCACAACACGTTTTGTTCACCATGCATAATGCGCTCGATGTAAGGCTTTATGTCGCTGTATTCATGAATGGGAACAGCCTGTTTGAACGAACGGATATTAAAGAGTTCTGAGAAATTATATTTACGTCCGAATTCTGTGTATTGGGCAGAGGTTACCAGATCCTGCAATACTTCCCGCTGTGCATCAACGGGATTGTTTTTCCAACCTTCAATACGCCACAGACGCATGCGGGCAAGAGATGATATGGCAGGGCTGAGCAGCTTCATTGATCAGAGCAAGATATTAAAACCATACTATTTTAACCGCTTTTTTATAAATCTTGTTGATTGCGACTTATGAAGAACAGCCAGTAGAGTAATTTTATTTTTTTCAACCAGGTAAAAGATGTTGAAAGGAAATTTTTTTAGACTGCACCGTCTGACATCGCTACCCTTTTTGCGTGCTGAAAACGAGAGAGGGTTATTTTGAATTTTTAGGATATACTCATTTATCTCGTCAAAAAACCGAAGACTAAGCCCGGCTAAACGCTTGTCATACCACTTACCTGATTCTTCGATATCTATTTCCGCTTCTAAAGAAACTATTACCTCAAACATTTTATTTCTTTTTCAACCTTGCTTCAGCATTTTCCTTCAATCTTTTTTGAGCTTCCTGCCAGGTATCAAAAGACATTTTCCCGGTTTTATAGGCTTCTTCGCGTTCGCGTAAGATGATATCTTCTTCTGATTCCAACTCTTGTTCCACAATATCATCGTCAATACTTTGCCATAAGGCATCTATTATCTTTAGTTTTTCCTCGGAGGGCAATTTTTTTATATCATCAATGTTTACGGGCATATGTCAATTTACAAAAAACCAGCGAGTTTTTTAAATTTCTAAAGCTTATTTGCTTCTTCTTTCGAAGCTTTCTGTATTTCCTCATACAGATAATCTTTTCGTTTCAATTCGAAGTTTCTTCCAAGATATAACCGTTTCACCTGTTCATCCATTGCAAGTTCTTCCGCTGTACCATGCTTGAATATTTTTCCTTCAATAAGCAGATAAGCCCGGTCACAGATAGAAAGTGTTTCAGTTACGTTGTGGTCGGTGATCAATATGCCAATGTTCTTAAATTTAAGTTTTGCAACGATGGATTGAATGTCTTCCACTGCTATCGGGTCAATACCGGCGAAAGGTTCATCTAATAAAATAAACTTTGGATCAACAGCCAATGACCTTGCTATTTCGGTTCTTCTTCTTTCACCTCCACTCAATACGTCGCCATTGCTTTTACGCACATGATGCAGCCTGAATTCATCTAACAACGATTCCAATTTTTCCTTTTGCTCCGCTTTGGTAAGCTTTGTCATTTCCAACACCGCTTTTAAATTATCCTCTACACTCAGTTTGCGGAAAATAGATGCCTCCTGCGGCAAATAACCTATACCCAACTTGGCTCTTTTGTACATTGGAAGCTTGGTAATATTATCTTCATTCAGGAAAACTTCACCCTCATCTGGTTTTATTAATCCCACCACCATGTAAAAAGATGTAGTCTTGCCGGCGCCGTTAGGTCCCAGCAAACCGACGATCTCCCCTTGTTTTACCTCAAAAGAAACATGATTAACAACTGTTCGGCCACCGTATTTTTTTACCAAATCGGCTGTATGGATATTAACTGACATGCCCGGCAAAAATAAGGGTTGGGTCTCTGAATTGCCAGTTGCAGCGGGCTTTTTGTGATTTTATTCTGTAAAGTATATTATTTGTTCAACCACTTTGTTTTATGATAATAAACTTACTATAGCCGTTTGAACAATGCCTTTGCCTGCTTATGTTTGCACGATATTTTTGTTGGAATGAAAGTTATCGATCATATTAACCAGGCAAAGGATACGCTTATTTCGTTTGAAGTGCTGCCGCCGTTGAAAGGAAAGGGAATAGAAGCTTTATACAGGCATCTTGATCCGTTAATGGAGTTTAAGCCGTCGTATATCAATGTCACGTATCATCGCAGTGAGCATTTGTTCAAAAAAAATGCAGACGGAAGTTTTCAAAAAGTAATAATTCGCAAGCGACCGGGAACAGAAAGCATATGTGCCGCCATTATGAACCGGTATACGGTTGATACGGTACCCCATCTTATTTGCGGTGGTTTCAGTGTTAATGATACAGAAGATGCGCTGATTAATCTCCGTTATCTCGGCATTGACAATGTGCTTGTATTGCGTGGTGACGCGGCAAAGAATGAATCTGCCTTTGAACCTGAGCCCGGTGGTCACCGCTTCGCTTCTGATTTACTGAAACAGGTTACTAACCTGAATGCGGGTATTTACCTCGAAGAAGATTTAAAAGGAACACAAAAAACGGAATTCTGTATCGGCGTGGCGGGCTATCCCGAAAAACATTTTGAAGCGCCAAACATGCAAACCGATCTTGCTTACCTGAAAGCAAAAGTAGATGCAGGGGCCGATTACATAGTGACGCAAATGTTTTTTGACAATGAAAAGTATTATTCATTTGTAAAAGCCTGTCGTGATATCGGCATTACAGTGCCGATTATTCCGGGAATAAAACCGGTGTACAGTAAAAAACAACTCACGATATTGCCAAAGACTTTTCACATCGATTTACCTGCTGACTTGTCCAATGAAATACTGAAATGTAAAAGCGATGAAGAAGTGGAAAAAGTTGGCGAAGAATGGTTATTGCACCAATCGAGAGATCTTAAGAAAAACGGAGTCCCTGTACTGCATTATTATACGCTGGGCAAACCGAATATAGTCGTAAACGTTGTGAAGAATTTATAAGACCAATAAAAACATTCCTCATTTCAATATTCAATGACCAGACTTATAGCCGTAACCTTAATTCTTCTTTTTATTACCGGGTGTAATAATAATGATGACAGCGCATCCGGCGATAAGAAAGAGAATAAGAATACCACACCTGCTATCAATTACGGCGTCACGGCAACATTGCCGCACGATACTACATCTTACACCGAAGGATTGCTTATACACGACGGTAAATTATATGAAAGTACCGGGTATGATAGTGCGTTTCCGTCAACAAGATCCTTGTTTGGAACTGTTGATTTTAAAACGGGTAAGATTGATGTAAAAGCAGAACTGGATAAGCATAAATATTTTGGCGAAGGAGTAATTTTTCTGCACGATAAAATATACCAGCTCACCTACCGCACGAAGATTGGTTTTATATACGATGCGAAAACATTTAAAAAGATTGGTGAATTCAGTTTCCCCTCTCTCGAAGGTTGGGGAATGACGACGGATGGAACTTCGTTAATTATGAGTGATGGCTCAAGCACAATCACGTGGTTGAATCCTGTTGATTTCAAATCAATAAAAACTATCCAGGTTAATGATGAAAATGGCCGGATCGGAAATGTCAATGAACTTGAATACATCAACGGGTTCATCTATGCCAATGTGTATGAACAGAATTTTATTGTAAAAATTGATCCGGCTACAGGAAATGTAGTTGGTAAACTAAATCTTTCTTCACTGGCCGAAGAAGCGAAGCAACGATACCCCGGCTCGCAGCAAATGAATGGTATTGCTTTCGATTCTGTAACGAACAAAGTATACGTGACAGGTAAACTATGGCCGAACATTTATGAGATTTCATTCGGTCATTGACACATAAATTACTTCGAAATACTATCCAGTACCTGCTGATTAACTGTTACCGGGTATTTCTTTTTTAATTCAGTGATCCATTTTTCTTCCAACTCATTCTGGTAATCATTTATTACTAATCCTCTCGCTTCGGCAAATGATCTCGGTTGCCGCTGCGGATATAATTTAATGATATAAGCGAATGAAGCACTGTTATCATTTTTATTAATGACAGATGCAGTAACCACACCAGGTTTTAATGCAGTCTTCTGCGCATTTGGAATCTGCGACCATTCGTAACGGGCAGAATCTGCTACTACTTTTTCACTCAACGCTTCTACAATACTTCTCCATGAGGAAGGTTTTTTCTTCACCTGCTCATATACGGTTTTTGATATGTTGATGTCTGAGCAAAAGAATATCACTGCATCGGCACTTTCTTTCCAATTATACTTGCTCTTGTTTGAAGCAAAATATCTTTCAAGCGCGGCGGAATCGGTTTGTGCCTTGTTCCATATTTCCTGTTGCATTATCTCAAAGAAAAGATTGCCGTCTTTAAATTCAGTCATCTGGTTGCGGAAATCGGTATTGAACTCTTCAAGGTGATCACGATAATATTGCTGTGCCCTGTAACCAATAAATTCTTCCATTACCTGTGGGTAAGGTTTGTAACCGGAACCATCGGCTTTATAGCGAAACGTTTTTGCATACTCCACCCATTGTTCCACCGAAGCTGTTTTATCGCCAATACTGAAAAGTTTTGTTTCGCTATTTATTTTTACCGGGTTTTTCAATGCATGAAAATCAACCATGCTGTCGGTTAATACCCATAAATCTGCATCATCGTAGGCCAGCTTTTTAAAACCTGCTTTCTGTACCACTTTTGCATATAATAAGTTTTTACTCACCTGCATGCGGTCGCTTTGCTCTACCTGGCTTTTCAATACAAGGTTATTATTTTTATTATGCGGATCGGTAACAACAGGTAAAAGTTTAACCCGTTTTACAATATGGTAGCCATGCTGACTTAAAAAGGGTTTGCCGATAGCCCCGTCTTTTGGAATAGTAAACACATAATTTTCAAATGCCGGCTCGTACTGGCCAACACCGAAGTCGGGTATACCGCCGCCGCTCTGTGCAGATACATAGTCGTTGCTGAATTGTGCAGCAAGTTTCGCCATATCCCCTCCTTTCAACAGCACGTTATAAAGTGAATCTGCACGTTTCCCAATCGCCTTTTTTGCAGCGTCATCGGAACCGGGAGGAAAGGCAAGCAATATCTGTTGCGCTTTGATTTTCCCTATCGCTTTTCGTTCGCTGATGTTTTTAATAATGTGATAACCCGATTTTGAATGATAGATACCTGAAAATTTTCCAACCGGTGTTGTATATGCGAGATTTTCTATTGCATAAGGCAAACTAAAAACGGTGATGTAACCTATATCGCCCTTATTGATTTTTACTGATGAGTCAGAGGAATATTGCATAGCAACTTTTGAAAAGTCGTCTCCTTTTTGCAATAACTTAAATGCTTCTTCGGCTTTTTGTTTTGCTCCAACACTATCAATCGTCCCGTCGGCCTTTTTTGAACTGATAAAAATATGCGCGACATGAATATCTTTCAGGCTGCGGGTAAAAGCTTCATCAACCAGTTTATTGAAGCTTTCGGGATCGTTCATATAATTGTCTAAAATCTGCTGGCGGAGATTATCCACCTCAGCATTCAGTTGAGGAAGTGTATCGTAATGCCGGGCATAGGCTTCCTGTATTTTGAGCCGCGAGCGGATGTAAAGGTCCAGGTAATCTTTGATAGCCTGCGTTCTGCTTCCTGCAGTGTTGGTATTATTCTTTTCGAATGCCCTTAAAAAATCTTTAGCATCCACATTGTAGGTTCCGTAGGTAAACAAGGTTTGTGCTCCTGCAGCAAAGCCAAAAAGTGCAGCTGCGATCAGTACAAACAGTCTTTTGCTCATAGAATTGAATTTTATACAAGATTCAGGGTTTGTAAAACGATAAAACCGCATAATTAATTGTTAACGGGAGAGTTAATCAGTAAAAACCTGTTTGCTTGGCTTCGCGGGTTGGGGCGGAAAATATCAGTAATTCAGAATTTCTGCTGTATAGGGTTAAATTGGTTGATTGCTAATGGGTTTCAACGATTTAGCCATACAAACGCAGTTCCGGGGTACAGTTTATATCCGGTTTACTTTTTCATTTTCTCCTTCAGCACTTCATTCATTTGCTCAAAAGAAAGCTTCTTGGCTATAATTCTCTTTTCATTGTCCAGCAAATACAATGTCGGAAAGCTCTGTATATCGTACAACTGGGAATAACCGGGCGTATTCTTTGCAATACGATCATTTTCCTCTGCCTTTGAATAAAAGACATGGTTCCAGCTCTGCAGGCGATGACCGCGGATAAAATTCAGCCAATCTGCTCTTGTACCGTCTGTTTCCCTGCCAATGGCGTAGATCTGCAAACCCATCGCTTTCCAGCTTGCCCGGTAAATGGAATCTATTCTTGGCAATGTTTCGCGACAGTGACTGCAGGTGGGATCCCAGAAACAAACAAGCGTATAAGGCGCATTGATAGCGTACAATGACACTTTTTGATCAGCAGTGTCCGGCAGTATTACATTGGAAGCGTACGTACCCAGAATATTTGCCATCAGGCTGTACGCCCGGTTTGTTATTAACTGTGTTCCTTTCTCTGTTAGCCAATCGTATTTCTGGTTGCTAAAGTATTTTTCAAACAAATGGACAAACACTTTGTCTTCCCACATGTATTTCTGGTTGAGATAACGGTTCACGAATTTTAAAAGCAAAAACTTTTTCATTTCTGCATTTGCACTGGCGTAGCCAAGCATCCAGTCTATTTCTTTATTTACCGAATCGGCATCGGGGTAAACAAGCTGATTAAAGTATTTATCCAGTTTACCGTCAAAGAAAGTAGTACGGGCCATGCGTTCATCATAAAAATTCACACCATCCCAATAATGATCTTTAAAATAACGGTAAGCATACAACGAATCATATTTACCACCGGGTTGTTTGTCTGCAGAGGGAATTTCGGGTTCCTGCATGCCGATAAGAAGAGTCGTCAGAAATGACTTTGGATTTTTTTTCATCAGTTCGTCACGGTATTGACGAATTTCTTTATTGCCCTTATCGATTGCAGCATTCAACTTTACAGAATCATCATGGCTGGCACCGGCCAGTTTATTTTTTGCTGCATCTATTTCTTTTCCTTTCGATAGCATGTATTGCTGATAGTTATTGAAAACTGTGTTATCGTTTGAGTTTTCAAATTTTAATCCTTTCACAATGTCTGTGCTGTCGGCGACAATGGAAAAATGTTGTTCTTTATCTACTAAAAATTCAAAGAAATGACTTCTGTCCGGGTAACCGATAAGATAGATGCCGCCTCCTAATTTTTTATCGCTTTTGAATACGCCCTCACTTTTGTCATTCAGTTTTATGGAATCAACGATGGGGTATTGTGTGCCGTAATAATAACCGAGATAAATAAACTGGTTTTTGAAAGGCTTGAACGTGACTTTTATCGCATAGCCATCATCTTTTGGCTGGCCAAATGCAGCGAGTGAACCAAACAGGACAGCAAGAAAATAAAATCGTTTCATAAGTAAGAATAAGCGATAAAATTATTCAAAAACCGGGGAAATACTAATAGTCCAGACGTTTATCCCGATAATTCGGTGGCATTTGCCGCTCCGGCTTTTCCTACATTTGCGCCGTGAAACGAAAAAAGGAAAATATTGTGCTGGAAAATGTGGCCGTGACAGACTATGCCGCTGAAGGAAAATCCCTGGCAAAGGTGAACGGGAAAGTGATTTTTATACAAGGGGTCGTTCCGGGCGATGTATTGGATATTCAATTGCTTAAAAACAAAAAGGATTGGGCAGAAGGACGGCCGATCCGGTTTGTCAATTATTCACCGGAGCGGGAAACGCCGTTCTGCTCTCATTTTGGTATCTGCGGTGGCTGCCAGTGGCAAATGTTGCCTTATGAGAAGCAGTTGACCTATAAGCAAAAACAGGTGGCTGATAACCTGGAAAGGATCGGAAAGCTGGATTTGCCGGGCATATCGGCCATAATTGGCGCAGAAGAGACAAAATATTACCGGAATAAGATCGAATATACGTTTGGAACCAAAGAGTTTACAAAGGAAAAACCGATAAAAGAAGGTTGGGGTAAGGTGACCACGCCTTCTCCTGGCATCGATGTTCCGGAAGGGGCAGCAGGTTTTCACGCCAAAGGCTTTTTTGACAAGGTGGTAGATATCCAGACATGTTATCTGCAGGCGGAGCCTACCAATGAAATAAGGCTGGCTGTAAAGGAATTTGCCCGGCAAAACCGTTTACCCTTTTATGATATCCGCAATCATACCGGGTTTTTGCGCACCATGCAGATAAGGCTTTGCACGACCGGAGAGCTGATGGTGAACATTGTAGTGGCGGACGATGATAAAAAAAATATAGAGCAGTTGATGAAGTTTGTGGAAGAAAGATTTCCGGCGATAACAACCTTATTGTATACGATCAATAGAAAATGGAACGATAGCCTGAACGATCTTGAACCGGTGATATGGAAAGGCAAAGGTTATGTGATAGAAAAACTCTCCACGGGATCCCGCGGAGACGATTTTGAATTTAAAATCGGTCCCAAATCTTTTTTTCAAACGAATACCAGGCAGGCGGAAAAACTTTACCAGGTAACAAACGATTTTGCGGAACTGACAGGAAAAGAGATTGTGTATGATCTTTATTGCGGTACGGGCAGCATCGGCATATTTGTAAGCAAAATGGCAAAGAAAGTAATCGGCGTGGAATTGATACCGGCAGCTATTGAAGATGCAAAAGAAAATGCTCAACTCAACCATTTGTCAAATACTTCTTTTTTTGCAGGCGACGTCATTGATATTTGCAATGATGATTTTTTTACAGCACATGGAAAACCGGACGTGATCATAACGGACCCTCCACGTGCAGGTATGCATGAAAAATTAGTGAGGAAGATTTTAGAAATGAGCGCACCAACAGTGGTATATGTAAGTTGTAACCCGGCTACACAAGCCCGTGATCTGAGTTTATTAAATGAAAAATATGCCGTCACAAAAATTCAACCGGTCGATATGTTTCCGCATACACATCACATTGAAAACGTGGTGCAATTGAAACTGAGATAGGAACTTAATGAAATTATAAAACAGATTAAGCTAAACTGATAACAATTATCTTTATCGAATGAGCAGTCAATATTATCGTCCAAGTACTTTTCCCCCGGTCATTAAAAATCTAATCATAATAAATGCGTTGGTTTATTTAGCGCAGGTAACCTTCGGTGCAAATAATCCAGCGATCAATAATTTATTCGCACTTCACGATATTCACTCTGTTTATTTCAAACCATACCAGGTTTTCAGTTATATGTTCATGCATGGAAGTTTAGAGCATTTATTGTTTAATATGCTCGCACTTTGGATGTTTGGCAGCCTACTGGAAAATAGTTGGGGTGCACCGCGATTTATATTTTTTTACCTGGCGACAGGCGTAGGTGCTGCTATTTGCCATTTGCTGGTCTTGTATTTTGAAATGGAACCAATCTGGCAGCAATTCAAAATGTTGCCACCCGACCAGCAACTTGAATTTATTAATTCAGAACGTTTTATTATTAACGGGATAACAATCGGTGCTTCAGGTGCGGTGTTCGGCTGCCTTGCTGCTTTTGGTTATCTGTTTCCAAACAGCCTTATTTATGTTTATTTCCTTATACCCATTAAGGCAAAATGGTTTGTGTTAATATACGGAGCCATCGAATTGTGGATGGGTATTAGGAATTCTGCCGGCGACAATGTCGCCCACTTTGCGCACCTGGGTGGCGCGGTGGTCGGCCTGATAATTGTCTACTTCTGGAACAAATCCAACCGAAGATCGTTATACTAAATGCAGGCAACATATTTGCAGAAATAACAGTCTATTTACTGCATAGCTCAACAGCTTGTCGTAAATTTATAGAAGAGTGAACCGAAGACTATGAGTCATTATGAACAAGATTATCGCCGTCGCCTGAGCATAGGCCGTGAAAACAATTCTTTAATCGCCCTTATTGCCGTTAATCTCACTGTTTTTGTCATTTTTGCATTTATCAGGGTAGTTTACATATTCGTTCACATTCCCCCGGAATTTTTTATAAAAAACGTGTTCAACTGGTTTGCTATGCCGGTTGGTTTCGACGCATTTATGGCGAGGCCATGGACACTTATTACCCACATGTTCCTGCACGACAATGTATGGCGGGTGTTGGCAAACATGCTCTGGCTTTGGGCTTTCGGTTATATCATGCAGGATCTTACGGGCAACCGGAAAATAGTGGCCGTATATGTATATGGATGCGTTGCAGGTGCTATCGCTTACATGCTGGCGTATAACTTTATTCCTGCCCTGAAACCAGATATTGCTACGGCAACCGCATTCGGTTCATCTGCAGGTATCATGTCGGTAGCTGTTTCCACCACACTGGTTTCTCCGGATTTCAGAATATTCCCCATGCTGAACGGCGGAATTCCTTTATGGGTACTCACATTGATTTTCGTGATCATAGACATATCATCTATTCCAACAACTAATACCGCGGATTATTTTTCACATGTTGCCGGTGCGGCAATGGGATTCCTTTTTATTTTCCTGCTACGCCGCGGCTACGACTGGAGCGACTGGATGAACAATTTCTTCGATTGGATCGGCAATCTCTTTAATCCCGATAAACCCAAAAAGGGAAAGAAGATCAGTGAAGAATTGTTTTATAAAAAAACAAGACAGCCTTTCAAAAAAACTCCCAATGTGACACAGCAGCGTATAGACGAAATACTGGATAAGATCAACCAGAAAGGCTATCATTTTCTCACCGATGAGGAAAAGGAATTGTTGAAGAGGGCTAGTGAGGAGGATTTGAAGTAGTTCAAAAATTTACAAGTTTATACGTTCAAAAGGTCGGTTAACAGAAATGTTCGCGGGAAACACAAGTTTCACAATTCAGTATTCACAATTCATCACATTCATCTTCTTTCTCTAATTTGCACAAATGGCTACCGCGTTTCGCCGATTTACAAAGCGGGTACTGATCATTCTCAACATAATTGTTGCAGCAATTTTTTTATTGGCCTGTCTTGCTCCCTACCTGGACACGTCGACATGGTGGTTTATGTCCGTACTGGCGTTAGGCTTTCCTTTTCTGTTAATAGCCGTCATCCTGTTTTTTATTTTCTGGTTGTTTGTAAAATTCAAATATGTTGTTATATCCGTTATTGCATTACTGATCGGTTGGAAAAATATAAGCCGGCTATTTGCTGTTCATCCGCAGACTACTTTTAACTATGCAAAAAGTCAGGCAGTGCTGCGTATTGTAACCTGGAATGTGGCACGTTTCATCGAACTGAAAAAGAATACTAATGAAGGAAGCGTGACACGAATGAAGATGATGAACCTCATCAAACAGCAAAATGCGGACGTATTATGTCTCCAGGAATTTCATACATCAATTGCACCGGAGTACTATAATAACATTGAATACATTCAAAAAGAACTGGATTATCCCTATTTCTATTTTTCATATGTGGTAGACACAAAAGATCATTGGTACAGCTCGATCATATTTTCACGACTGCCCATGATTGATACCGGTAAAATTTATTATCCAAAACCCGGTATAACCGAAGTATTGCTGCATGCAGATCTGAAATTCAATAATGATACGATCCGCTTATTCAATACCCACCTGCAATCTGTATTATTTGAAAAAAAGGATTATCAGAAAATTGAGAGAATAGAACATGCGGACGATAGCCTGCTGCATAATTCCAGGAGCATTTTTTCCAAATTAAAAAAAGGAGCAACGATCCGCGGCAGACAGGCCACTGCTGCAAAAGAAATAATAAGCCAAAGTCCCTATCCAGTATTGTTTGCCGGCGATCTGAATGATGTTCCCGGCTCGTATACCTACTCCGCTATCCGCGGAGATATGCAGGATATATTTCTGCAAAAAGGTTTGGGCATCGGCCGGACGTTCACTTCACTATCGCCTACACTTCGTATTGATTATATTTTCGCAGATAAACGGTTTGCTGTTCTTCAGTATAAAAAATATGTACAGGAATTATCCGATCACTATATGCAGGTAGCCGATGTTAAACTGGTGAATCCGCACCGGGTGGCCGAGTAGCAAAAACAGGTTTAGCTGATAATAATTACCACAAAGGCACGAAGTACAAAAGCGTTTTTTAGATCTTTGCGGACTTAGCGGTCATTGTGGGAAACAACATTTAAAATTAGATCTTTAGGGTAACGGAATAACCACAAGTACTACCCGATAAATCCTATTTTTGCGGCACTTTATGAGCGAACTAAAAGTTTATAATTCTTTTACAAGAGAAAAGGAAGTTTTTAAACCGATAACGCCCGGTCATGTGGGCATGTACGTATGCGGGCCTACCGTGAGCGGTGAAAGTCATCTTGGTCATGCAAGGCCCTATATCACATTTGACGTGATATACCGCTACCTCATGTATCTCGGCTATAAGGTTCGCTATGTGCGGAACATTACAGACGCGGGACATTTTGAAGAAGAAGGACGTGCAGCAGAAGACAAGATTTCAAAAAAAGCAATACTCGAAAAGCTGGAGCCAATGGAATTGGTTCAGAAATATACCAATCTCTTTCATTGGGCTATGGCGCAGTTTAATACCCTGGCGCCGTCTATTGAACCTACTGCAACCGGACATATCACCGAGCAGATATCGATGATACAAAAAATCATTGCAGCGGGATATGCGTATGAAGTGAATGGTTCGGTTTATTTTGATGTAAAAAAATACGCTGAAAAATATGATTATGGTAAACTAAGCGGCCGCATCATTGATGACCTGCTGGAAACAACAAGAACGCTTGACGGGCAGGAGGAGAAAAGAGATAAAGCTGATTTTGCATTGTGGAAAGCGGCACCGCCGGAACATATCATGCGATGGCCAAGTCCCTGGGGTGAAGGATTTCCAGGCTGGCACATCGAATGCTCGGCCATGAGCGGAAAGTATCTCGGCGACCAGTTTGACATTCATGGAGGCGGTATGGATCTTCAGTTCCCGCATCATGAAAGTGAAATAGCGCAAAGCACGATCTGCAATCATAAGAACCCCGCCCGTTACTGGATTCATAACAATATGATCACCATTAACGGGAAGAAGATGGGCAAGAGTTATAATAACGTGATCAAGCTGACCGAGCTTTTCAGCGGCGATAATCCTGCATTGGAAAAAGCATATCACCCGATGGTGATCCGTTTTTTCATTTTGCAAACACACTATCACAGCACGCTTGATTTTAGCAACGAAGCATTGATAGCGGCTGAAAAAGGATTAAGAAGATTGTGGGAAGCGTATGAGCATCTTAATAAAATGACTCTTGAAAACGGGCAACCAGCAGCTGCAAGCGCAATTGATGAAGAATTAGATAAGAAAGTAAAAAAACTTGTTGATGAATTTGAAGAATTCATGAACGATGATTTCAATACAGCCAAGGTGCTGGCCAATATGTTTGAGCTGGCGCCGATCATTAATTCATTAAAGGATAAGATCATCCCGATCACAGCATTGACGCCGGGTACTTTCAATTTGTTACAAGAAAAATTCGGGCTCTATATTGAAAAAATACTTGGATTAAAAAGTATTACTGAAGCAGATAATGACAAGCTGAAAGGGGTAATGGAGTTGCTTATTGAAATACGTAAGGAAGCAAAAGGCCGGAAAGATTTTGCCACATCTGATCGCATCCGCAACAAATTATCAGGAATGGGTATTTCATTAAAAGATGAAAAAGGCGGCGGAATGAGCTGGAGTGTAGAGTAAACTTTGATTTTATTTGGATTTATTGGATTACTGGTAAATAATTTACCTAACCTCTATCCTCAGTTATCTCTCTGTAAATCTATTTTAATCTTTAAATCCTGGTTTGCATCTTATCATTTCTCTTTTTCCCACAGGTCCCGGAATTTTTTCTACAGCAAATCCTGCACTTTGCATTGCCCGTCTCACGTCTCCTTTGCTGCAATAGGTAACAAGTATTCCATTGGAGGACATCATTGCATAAAGTTTTTCAAATACCTGTTTTGTCCATAACTCCGGTTGTGAAGAAGGAGCAAACGCATCGAAATATACAAGATCATAAAATTGATCTGTTGTAAAATTCAATAGCGATTGATTTGTTTTAAATAGACTGAAATTGGGAAGAATGTGCGCTTCTTTTTCCCAAACACATTCATGTAATTGCTCAAAAACATTTTGTAAAGAAACATTCAATGCTTCGCAATAGTTTAAGAAATTGTACTCCTGTTGTGTTAAAGGGTATAATTCTAATGCTGAGTAATGTACATTCATTTTAATCTTGTCGGCCTCAATCAACGTTAATAATGCGTTCAGGCCGGTGCCGAAGCCAACTTCCAGTATATGCAATGGACCAGGGCGGTTAAATAGTTCCGATGCATATCGAAGTCCCGCTTCAATAAAAACATGTTTTGACTCCTGTATGGCTCCGTGGATGGAATGATACGTTACATTCATTTCCGGGATGCTGATAGAATGAGAACCATCTTTTGTTATGATAACCTTTCTTTCCATTTATCAAAATCTGGTGATAAGAAATATCATACGTCAAAAGTATGGCATACCTTAGAAGACGATGCACTATATAAAACATCTTTCAAAGGATAAACATCTGAAGGAGCTGATTAAACGGCATGGAACATTTGAATTGAAAAAGCAAAAAAATCTATGCCTGTATCTGTGTTATTCCATCATGAGCCAGCAACTATCCACCAAAGTTGCTAAAGTGATCCGGCAGCGATTTATTGATCTTTACGGTGGTGAACCTACGCCGCAACAAATTGTTGACACCCCATTTGAAAAATTAAGGGCAATCGGTTTAAGCAATGCTAAAGTAAATTATGTGCAGAATGTGGCGCGGTTTGAACTTGAAAAAGGAATGGATCATAAAAAACTGGCAAAGATGAGCAATGAGGAAATAATAGCTTACCTGACACAAATAAAAGGAGTGGGCAGGTGGACAACTGAAATGCTATTAATGTTTGGACTCGGCCGTGAAGATTTATTTGCTTTGGATGACCTCGGTTTGCAAAATGCGGTAATTGGTTTATACGATCTGAAACACCGGAAAAAGAAAACACTGCATGCTGCTATTTTAAAAATCGCAGATCAATGGACGCCGTATCGAACGTATGCCTGCATGTACCTGTGGCGATGGAAAGATAATCCCCCGATTGAAAAAACAGTCAGATAAACATCTTTATTTCATAACACAATTTTGTTGTGAAGATCATCATTGCACCCGATAAATTTAAAGGAAGTCTTTCTGCGTTTGAAGTTTGTAAGTCAATCCAGGAGGGAATAAGAAGTATTTACCCTCAAAGCGAAATTATTTCTTTTCCGATGGCAGATGGAGGTGATGGCTTTTCATCGTTAATACAATACTACCTGTACACAGAAACTATTTCTTGCGAGACAGTTGACCCGTTGCATCGGTCCATTCAATCAGGCTACCAATGGGATAAAAAAACAAATTCCGCAATTATTGAAATGGCAGCTGCCAGCGGTCTGGTATTATTGAAAGAAAAAGAACGCAATCCTTTATTAACGTCAACGTATGGTACCGGTTTGCTGATAAACGATGCGATACAAAAAGGAGCAAACAAGATAATACTGGGTATAGGTGGCAGTGCAACAAATGATGGTGGCACCGGAATTTTGGAGGCGTTGGGTTTTCAGTTTTTAGATAATAATGGAAATACATTGAAAGCAAATGGAGAAAACCTGCTTGCCATAAAAGAGATTATTGTTCCCTCAATACCTAAAATAACATTTGAGATAGCCTGTGATGTACAAAACGTTTTAGTTGGACCTAACGGTGCTTCATTCGTTTATGCTCCGCAAAAAGGAGCAAATAAACAGCAGGTAGAAATGCTGGATGAAGGTATGCGCAACCTGGCTGAAATGTTATTTAAATTAACAGGTAAAGAAGTAGCGGGTATTCCGGGAAGCGGTGCCGCAGGTGGTATTGCAGCTTCTTTGTTAAGCTTTTTTGATGCCGAAATAAAACAAGGCATTGATATGATCATAGAAATCTCCGGCATACAGGATTTTCTTCATAATACTGATCTGGTAGCAACGGGAGAAGGAAGAATTGACAGGCAAAGTTTAGATGGAAAGGTGATTGGCAAAATTGCATCAATGGCTAATGAAAAAAATATTCCTGTTGTTGCTTTTTGCGGAAAGCTTGACCTGGACAGCAATCAGCTGCAGCAAACTGGTTTATCTGCCGCTTATGCTATAGGCGAATCAATATCGGTAGAAGAGAGTATGAAAAATGCAGAAAGACTATTGGTAGAAAAAGCGAAGACGGCTATAAAAAAATTTTTTCAAAAAAAATAATTGAAGGTTTAAATAGTGATGTTTTTCATCCGGCTTAGCCATTGTTCACCAACAGTTGCGCCGAGACCCGGAGCATCCGGTACTTCGATTACACCGTTGGCCTTATAGATTATTCCATCATCAACCGGATCTTCACTGAACATAAGCGATGTATCGAAGTCGAAATGTTCTATCAGGCGACTGCATAACGAGAAGTGTGCAAATGCGGTCATCGCCAATCTCGATTCCATAAAAGCACCTACCTGCAAGTGCATGTTTGCTTCTTCTGCCAGCCTTACAATCTTCAATGCTTTGAATATGCCTCCCGATTTACCCAATTTGATATTCAGGTAATCACAGGCTTTAAGTTGTATCAATCTTTCTGCGTCATGATCGTCACCACAACTTTCATCGCTCATAATGGGTATGGGGCTTTCCTTTTTTACTTTGGGTAAGTGCATAAAAGCCCAACGGGGTATCGGTTCTTCACAATGCTGAATGCCAAATTCGGCGAGTGATTTTAAGGTAGCAATCGCTTCTTCCACGTTCCATCCCTGGTTGGCATCTATACGAAGGGGTATGTCATTGCCAACGGCTTCACGTATTGCCTTGATGCGTTGAACATCTTTTTGCCCGTTATTACCAAGTTTGATCTTTATCGCCGGGTAACCTTGTTGTTTTATCTTAACCGCATCTGCAGCCATTTTTCCCGGTTCGCCGATACTTACCGTGTAATCGGTAATGATTGTTTTGTTTTTCTGCCCGCCAAGAAATGAATACAGGGGCAAGCCGGCATGTTGTGAAGCAATATCGTACAATGCAATATCAAATGCACTTTTAATACTTGCATTGCCATAAATAATTTTATCCATTGCTTCAATGTGTTCTTTAATCAGCAACGGATTTTTTCCTTTTAAATAACTGCCAAAATATTGCCCGACTACCATCCCCGTATCAGCGCTTTCTCCATTAATGCTCATGAAAGGACTGCATTCTCCAAAACCGGTTATGTTTTTATTTGTGCGAATGACGACCAATACATTTTCGGCATTATAAAAGGGTCCGAGAGAAATGACAAAAGGTTCTTTTAGCGGGATAAATAATTTGTAAAGTTCAATTTGCGTGATGCTTAGTTCCTGGTTCATGTATTCTGAGTGTATTAATCAAACAAGATGCGAAGACCCAGGTTCGCCGTACCTATAAATGGGGCGTTATCATTTATGAATAAATATTTGCTGGGATAATCGCTTGCCGGTATCCATGCTCTCGCTTCTCCATAAAGATAAATTTCCATCCCTAACGGTATTTCAAAGCCAAGTGCAGCATCAAATGTTAACCGTTTAAAGCTTCCTTTACCACTAACGGGGTTTTCAGGAAAGATGTAATTCAACGTGTCGGATGTTATGGTATACGTATTCGTTACTCTTCCTCCTACAAGACCAAAACCCGCTGTAAAATAAAGACTCGACAACGATTCCGAATTATATGCGCCGGTTAAATAATGCTTCCACCCTATTGACAAATGTCTTAAGCTGAGCTGCGTATAATTTTTAAAGTCCATTTCCTGCGGAATTGTCGATGGAGATTTTGCCGTAGCTATAAAATCGTTATGAAACTTACCCGGAGCCGAATAACCATACCACACATAAGCACCATCTTTTTCCGTAAAATGAACATTGGCAATTATCGTTTGCCCGATAGCCAAAAAGCGCTGATCTTTTTTAAGACTAACGGTGGCAGCCATGTCGGTAGAGATACTGAATTTGGGTTGTTGCGAAAAAACCGCAATACAACCGTGCACCAGGATAATTGCCAGTATTGTCTTTTTGTGGGTCAATAATTTAATTCCTCAATGCAATGATAAGCAAATAATCGCTTGGTTAAAACAGCAAAGCCATCTGTTCCCAGAACAGATGGCTTTGAAAAAGATAAGGCAATAATTCGTAAGAAAACTGCAGTCGTAGTGAACCCATTCATCATTCACCAACCCCCTATTTCACTATCTTCAGTTCATTGATAATATTCGTTGCTCCTCCCAGTTTATCTATGCACCACAATACATAACGGATGTCCACACAAATTGTGCGGTTCAGATCTTTATCGAATGCAATTTTATGACTAAGCGCCTCATAGTTGCCATCGAAGGCTAGACCGATCAATTGACCATTCGCATTGATCACAGGTGAACCGGAATTTCCGCCGGTTATATCATTTGTCGTTATAAAATCGGTCACCAGTTCGTTTCGTTGCTTATCGATATACTGACCGAAATCTTTTTTCTTCAAAAGCTCTATTTGCTTATCCGGCAAATTGAATTCGTAGTCGCCGGGTTTATATTTTTCCAAAATGCCTTTTGATGTAGTGAGATAATCATAGAAGACAGCATCCCGCGGTTTATAAGATTTCACGTTGCCAAAGCTTAAACGCATTGTAAACGTAGCATCCGGGTACATCATTTTTGCTTTCGCCGGGTTCATTTCCATAATGCCTTTCAGGTATATTCTGCCGAGATCATTATTTTTC
>Ga0207645_10001119_pt1 | contig 22191 bp, 21 predicted proteins | sample KBSM53metaG_FD_184331 | JGI IMG/M metagenome (GOLD analysis project Ga0207645, IMG submission 184331) | Miscanthus rhizosphere microbial communities from Kellogg Biological Station, Michigan, USA - KBS M5-3 metaG (SPAdes) (version 2) | ecosystem: Host-associated > Plants > Roots > Rhizosphere >...
GAGAGACCTCGAGATAGAGCCCACCACTGTCGAACAGTTTGTAAGCTTTCTCGCGTGGCTTTGCCGAACGAATCTTTATGTCAGTAAGGGGCATCTTTGGGGCATCTCACTTTCTGGTCTGCGATGTGCCCCCAAATATGCCCCCAGATGGGGCAGCTGTAGCGGGACGGCACTGGATCGTGCCGGACACTATATATTCCTAAGCAGCTGAATTACAAGTGGTATTGTGACGTTGCCGGACGTGGCTGGAACTAGAATTGGTGGAGGCGGGGGGAATCGAACCCCCGTCCGAAGGTCTTCCGCCAGATATGACTACATGCTTAGCCGCCGTTTTAGTCTCGCTCCTCGAACCCCCGACGGCTGGATTTCTCGGAGCTATCCGGTTTGGATCTCGGCCTCATCCCCTCCGGCAGGAGAATCAGCCCATCCCACTGAATGACGTCCTATCCAACCCCGTGGGAGAAAGCCGGTAGGACGCTAACTGCGATTAGGCAGCTAGGGCGTATTCAAAATTATCTGCGTTTAAATTTGCAGAACTGTTTGTTTAACGGGATAACAGCACCCCGGCATGCCACTCTGACTTCCCACCCCCGTCGAACCCACATCGCCCCCATAAAAAAATAGTTACGAGTCTCGTGTCTCGAGTTCATATGAATTGTAACAACTTCCCCGAGTGTTACAACCCGAAACTCGCAACGCGCAACCAGAAACTCACTGGCGCGATTTGAGCGACCGCTCGACCTCGCGCTCTGCCACTTTGCGGCGCAAGGTGTCGCGCTTGTCGTAGAGCTTTTTGCCACGCGCCAGGCCGAGCTCAACTTTGGCGCGGCCGTCTTTGAAGTAGAGCTTCAGCGGTATTAATGTCAGCCCGCGCTCCTTGGTTTTTCCCGTCAATCGCTCGATCTCGCGCGCGTGCAGTAAGAGCTTGCGAGTGCGCGTCGGCTCGTGATTGAACTGGTTCGCGCCCGCGTAGGGGCTGATATGCGCATTGATCAAAAAAGCCTCGCCACGACGAATCTGCGCATAGCTGTCGACCAGATTGGCTTTGCCGTCGCGCAAAGATTTGACTTCGCTGCCGAGCAGCACCAGTCCCGCCTCGTAAGTCTCGTCGATAAAATAGTTGTGCCGAGCCTGGCGATTCACGCAGACGAGTTTTTCGTCCGAGGTCGGCTGCTTATTTGCCATTGATTCTTGGCCGATCCTCAGGAGTGATCAAACCGCTCGAAGTGATCAACTTCAAACCTTCTTCCATGGTCAGATTGAGCGGCGTGACTTCATGGGTCGGCACCAGCAGATAAAAGCCGGATGTCGGATTGGGTGTGGTGGGAATAAAGACATTGACCAATTGCGCATTCTGTTTCTCTTCCAGATGGGACCACGCGCGCCCCATGGCAAAACCGATGGTAAACACTCCGCTGCGGGGATATTCGATCATGACCACCTGGCGCTGTGCATTGGACTGACCCAGGAAGGTCTGGACCAGTTTCTGTGCTGCAGTGTAAATCCCACGAAACACCGGGATTTGAATAAAGACCCTTTCCCAGGCGGCGAGAAATCGCCGAGTCGCCACGCCTCGGGTCAGAACGCCGAGAAAAAGAATCAACAGCAAGGTGACGACGGCGCCGAGCTTGGGAATCGCGAACGGCAGATACGAATTGGGATGAAGCGCGTCCGGCAGCACGGCCAACACGCTGTCCAACAAATTGATCACCCAGCCGATAAACCAAAGGGTAATCGCCAGAGGAAGAAAGACCAGCAGTCCGGCAAGAAAATGGCTCCGCAGGGAATCGGTCCAGCGGGTTTTAGGTTTTGTCGCTCCGTCGTCCAGAGGTGCCATCAGTGGCCCTAGCGGGTGAGCACCCGGTTGTCGATTAGACGCGCTCTTCCGAAGCGGACCGCCAAAGCAAGGAGCGCGCTTCGATCAATCGTCTCGACGTCCATTAAACTTTCCGGGTCGCACAGTTTGACGTATTCCAGATTCGCGAGCCGCTCTTTCGCCAACTCAGCGCGCACGAGTAAGAGCAATGACTGAGCTGAGGTTTCCCCACTGTGGACTGACCGTTGCGCCATGCAGAGTGAACGCGACAGACAAACCGCGGCGCGGCGCTCATCTGGCGTAAGATAAGTGTTCCGCGAGCTCATCGCCAGTCCGTTAGGTTCTCGTACGATTGGATGGCCGACGATTTCCACCTCCATGCTCAGGTCCCGGACCATTCTGCGAATCACTTGCAGCTGCTGATAATCTTTCTCGCCGAAGATCGCCACGTGAGGGCGCACGATATTAAACAGCTTCGCCACCGCCGTCGCGACGCCGCGAAAGTGCCCCGGTCTCATCGCGCCGCAGAGCGACAGACTGAGCTTCTCGACTTCGACGTAGGTCTCGGCCCCGTCCGGATACATCGCTCCCAGCGCAGGATGAAAAACAATATCGATCTGTTCTTGCTCCAGCAGTCGACAGTCGCGCTCGAAATCGCGCGGGTAGGCGGCGAAATCTTCCTCCGGTCCAAACTGGGTTGGATTGACGAAGATGGACACTACCACTCGACCGGCGCGCTTTTTCGCATCCCGGACGAGAGAAAGATGTCCCTCATGCAAAAAACCCATGGTCGGAACCAAAGCGATGCGCCGGCCGGAACGCCGTTCGCGCTCGCTCCAATCCCGCATTGCGGAAACCGTTTCAATGATCTCCATCGTGGAATGACTGGTAGGGGCGACCGGCCGGTCGCCGCTACATTTTGCTTCTTACTTGAACGAGTGCTCTTTCGTCGGAAATTTTTTCTCTTTGACATCGCTGATATAGCTTTTCACGGCGCCGAGCATAATGGATTTGAGATCGGCGTACCGTTTGACGAATTTCGGCTGGAAATCGTCGAACAGACCCAGCATGTCGTGAATCACCAGCACCTGGCCATCGCAGCCGATGCCCGCGCCAATGCCGATCGTTGGAATCGACAAGCGCCCAGTAATTTCCTCGGCCAAGTCGACCGGCATACCTTCCAGCACCAGCGAGAAAGCGCCAGCATCTTCGACCGCAACCGCATCGTGCAAAACCGCCTCGCGGCGCTCCTTTTCTCTGCCTTGGACCTTGTACCCACCGAATTGATGCACCGATTGCGGGGTCAGACCGATATGGCCCATGACCGGAATGCCGATCTTCACAAGCGCTTCGATGGTTTCCTGCATGCTAACGCCGCCTTCCAGTTTCACTGCCTCGGCGCCGCCTTCCTGGAGAAAACGACCGGCGTTCTCAAGCGCCTTCTCTTTGCTCACCTGATAAGACAAAAACGGCATGTCGCCGATGACGAGCGCGCGTTGGCGTCCCCGTGCGACCATGCGCGTGTGGTAGATCATTTCATCCATCGTCACAGCCAAAGTATTATGATTTCCCTGGACCACACACCCTAAGGAATCGCCCACCAGCAGCATCTCTACTCCCGCCTCATCGAGGATGCGCGCAAAAGAGTAATCGTACGCCGTGAGGCAAGTGATCTTCTCGCCCCGTCGCTTCATTTTAACGATATGAGGTGCGGTTATCTTTTCGCCCATACGCGCCTCCCCTGAAACAAAAAAGCCCTCCGGAACTAATCCGGAAGGCCAGAGAGGCAGGAAGAGCCGCTTTTCTCTCCCCGATTAATCGCCTTTTGGCATCCGTCTCAGTCCAGATTACCTGGATCCAAGCGGTATGTAGTGCTGCGTTCCCGACCCCATACTATTGATTTCTTTGATCAAGTCAGCCAGATCCTTGCTGCTCGACACGAAATCAATCTCGGACGTGTTCACCACCAGCAGCGGCGTTTCGTCATAATGAAAAAAGAACCGATTGTACGCCTGTGCCACCTCGCCGAGGTACTCGAAAGTCACGCCACGTTCGTATTTTTTATCTCTTTTTTTAATCCTTTTGTAAAGCACCTCGGAACGAGCTTGGAGATAAACCACCAGATCGGGTTTCGGCACGCGAGCGTTCAATAGAGCATAGATCTGTTGGTAGAGATTTAGTTCTTCGGCGCTTAGGGTCAGGCTCGCAAAAATCTGGTCTTTCGCGAAGAGATAGTCCGCCACCGTGTTCTGACTAAAAAGATCCTGCTGCGCCAGTTCTACTTGCTGCTGGTAACGATTGAGTAAAAAAAACGTCTGGTTTTGGAAAGCGTAGGTTTCCCGGGATTTGTAAAATTTCGGCAGAAACGGATTGTCCTCCACCCGCTCGAAAACCGTCCGCGCCTGAAACTCGTTGGCGAGAATTTTTGCCAGGCTGGTTTTCCCCACACCGATGGGTCCCTCGACGACAATATACTTGGCGTTACCCATCGGCACGAGAATTTACACGCTGCCCGAAAGATTGTCCAGGTTGTGGTATATTGCCGACGTGCAGTGGCTGCGGCAAAAGCTCGGGCAGATGCTTATGGTCGGCTGCCAAGGTGAGAGCTTAACTCGCGATGAGGCTTTAGCTTTTGAAGAGTACGCTTTTGGCGGTTTTATTCTCTTCCGACAAAACTGCCGATCGCCCGAGCAGATCTCGGATCTGTGTCGATCCCTTTGGACCACGGCAGCGGATGAACCGCCATTCTTAGCCATCGATCACGAGGGCGGTCGGGTTCATCGGCTGCCCGAGCCGTTTACCCATTTTCCCAGCGCGGCTGTCATCGGACAATCCGGAAACCCGGAAATAGCATATCAGTGTGGCCGCGCCACCGCCGCGGAGTTGAGAGTTGTTGGCCTGAACCTCGATTTCGCGCCCGTGCTCGACGTCAATTCGAACCCGGCAAGTCCCATTATCGGTGATCGTGCGTTTGGCAGGACGCCAGAGCAAGTCATCGAAATGAGTTCCGCCTGGATGCACGGTTTGCGCGACGGCGGCGTCATACCCTGCGGCAAGCATTTTCCCGGCCATGGTGATACCGAGCGAGATTCCCATCTCGAGCTGCCGCTGGTGGAAAAATCACTGGATCAGCTGCGAAAAATTGAACTGCCGCCCTTCGCTCACGGGTGCCACGCTGGTATCGAAGCGCTCATGACCGCGCACGTAAGATTTACCGCGCTAGACCGTGAGCTGCCCGCGACCCTGTCGGAAGCCGTGGTCACCGGAATGCTCCGCCACCAATTGGGCTATGACGGGGTCATTTTTAGCGATGACATGGAGATGAAAGCCATCAGCGCCAACTTTCCGCCCGCCGAAGCAGCAGCGCTTGCGCTTCGAGCGGGAGTCGACGTGCTGTTGTTCTGTCATGAATTAACGAAGGCCATCGAGGTATTCGAATCTCTTTCCACGCTGGCAGAGAACGACCCGGCGCTGCGGGCGAGAATAGAAGGAAGCTTTCGAAGAATCACCGGCTTGAAACGGCGCTTTCTGACCGCGTTTACCGGCTCATCCGGCGGGGAGAGCTTAGCTCGCTTGGCGGCGATGAACCATCAGCGCATCTTAGATCGGATTTAAGGCAGCTTGTAAGCCGTATAGGCGATCAGCCGCTTGATGTCGCGGTGCAGCTCGCCCTCCCATTTTTCCAGCAGCAAGTCGGCGGGACACTTGCCCTGCGCGAGCAGGTCCTTGAGCGGTTTGAGGTAAATCGTCTCGTCTTCACCGAGGGCGTTCACCTGATTTTGCCGGCGCAAGCCTTCCCATGCGATCTCGAGTAGTTCTCTGGCGAGATCGAGCAGCGCATAACGCCGCACCCGCGTCGCCAGCGCATCGCGATGCGAGTCCAGATAAGCTTGCATGCGTTCATCCCAGCTCCAGCCTTTCACCAGATCCCACGCGGCCTGCAGGCAATCACTATCGTAGAATGCGCCCTTGACCAGAGCTGAAAGCGCAGGCATGAGATCCGGCGGTTGGCTGTCCACCGAACGGATCTCGATGTAGCGTTTGATGCGAGTCTCCGGGAACAGTGTGGTCAGGTGATCGCCCCAGTCCTCGAGGGTGGCGCGCTCGCCATTATAGCCATCCTGGAAAAACTGCCGAAAGGTCATGTGCGTCATGTCGATGTAGTTCTTGTTACGGATGATAAAGTACATCGGCACATTGAGCGCGTACTCCACATAATGGGCGAACGAAGCTTCGGGGGCGAATGCAAACTTCAGCAATCCCGAGCGATTCCTGTCCGTATCGGTCCAAATGTGCTCGCGAAAGCTCCGGTACCCGTTAATCTCGCCATCGCAGATCGGCGAATTGGCGAACATCCCGATCAGAATCGGCGCGAGTCCCATTCCGGTGCGAAACTTTGCGATGGCATCCTTCTCGTCGCTGTAATCGATGTTGGCTTGCACGGTCGCGGTCTGCTTCATCATGCGCTGGCCGAGCGTGCCGATCTTGAGCATGTACGGCGCCATGATCCGGTAGCGTTTTTTCGGCACCCATTCGATCTGGTCCAACCGGCTGACCGGCTGCATGCCGAGGCCGAGAAAAATGATGCCCAAGGGCTCGGCCACTTCTAATAATTCCCGAATGTGCTGGTTGAACTCAGCATAGGTGCAGTGAATGCTGTCGCACGGCTCGCCGCTGAGCTCGATTTGGCCGCCGGGCTCCAAGGTGATCTGCGCCTTGTCGCGCGTGAGCGCGATGATGTTGCCGTCCTGTTCTTCGGCGTCCCAGCCGAAGCGCTCGATCAGCTCCCGTAAAATGAAATCTACCCCGCGTTTGCCGAAATAGGGAATCGCCTGGCCCGTGTCTCGATAGATGCCGACCTTTTCGTATTCGGTACCGACGCGCCACTTATCGCGCGGCTTGCCGGCGTCATGAAAATAGGCTTCCAGCTCGTAATTTTTCTCAATGACAGACATGGGTCCGAATGTTCTGCTGATAGGGTGGATGAATCACGCCCTTTTCCGTAATGATTGCGGTGATCAGATCATGGGACGTCACATCAAAGGCGGGATTGAGGATCCGAATCCCGTTAGGCGCCAGGGGTTTGCCGAAAATATGCGAGACTTCTTTGGCATCCCGCTCCTCAATCGGAATATCCTTTCCCGCGGCGCAGTTGACGTCGATGGAGGTCGTCGGTCCGGCGACATAAAACGGAATCGCGTGACGGTGCGCCAGCACGGCGATCGTATAGGTGCCGATCTTGTTGGCCACATCGCCGTTGGCGGCAACTCGATCGCAGCCGACCAGCACCGCGTCGATTTTGCCTCTCTGCATCAGATAACCAGCCATACTATCGGTAATCAACGTGGCCGGGATTTTTTCTTTGCATAACTCCCACGCCGTCAGCCGCGCGCCTTGTAAAAAAGGCCGCGTCTCGTTCACGAAGACCTCGAATTCTTTGCCTGAATCTTTGAGCGCGCGAAGAACCCCCAATGCCGTGCCATAGCCGGCGGTCGCCAGCGCGCCGGCGTTGCAATGGGTCATGATTTTTTTCGTATTGCGCAACAGACTCGCACCGAATTTTCCCAGCTGCTTGTTCGCCGCGATGTCTTGCTGATAGATCTTCTGCGCTTCTTCCTTGAGCGCGCGCTTGACGACGTCTATGCCTTGACTGCGCTTGTCCGAATAGATCTGGCGCATCCGCTGTAAAGCCCAGAATAAATTCACCGCCGTCGGACGGGTTTTCGCCAGAGTCGACAGAATGCGCTCGAATTCACGATCGAAGGTTTTTGGCGGTGCCTTGAGTGCCCCCAGCGCCACTCCCATAGCCGCGGCGACGCCGATCGCCGGCGCACCGCGGATCACCATGTCGCGGATAGCACTGGCGACTTGCTGATAATCGCGGCAAACGCGGTATACCTCCCGATGCGGGAGCAGTCGCTGATCAAGCATCACCACTCGATCGTTTTTCCACTCGATGGTTTTGACGGTCATACAACGCTTTCCTAATTGAGCGAACAGCGAGTATATTAACAGCTCAAAGGAAGCGTCAAGGGGTGCCGTGGATTTCTACCGACTGCTTGGTTATTTCTCCGGGCTGCTTTTTGTCAAACCCGAAATGGATGTGAGCGCGCTCTGGCGTACCGCCGCATTGGTACATTTTCTCGATGCGATTCTCTGCTGTGTTATTGCCAAATACAGCGGCCGCAGCAAAAAACTCTGGACGGTCGTGGGGGCGATCTGCGGTATCTGGGCTTTAGCGGTGATCTTCCTGCTGCCCGAAAAGTCCGATCTGAAGGCTCCGCCCAGCAGCGAAGAGCAGACGAAGGCGTTCAAATAGTTCAAACCTTTCAAGTCATGCAAGTCGGGGGCGCAGCATGCCGCGCCCTGCCCCAATTGTCGGTTTCGAGAGTTGTGGATAGCTCGAGTGCGACGAAACCCATCGAGTTTTTCCGGGATTTTGGGTACCGCTTCGCTCCACCTATCCTAGCTTGCTTTTGCGCCGTGGCGGCTTTGCGGGAGAATTCCGGTTATTCTCACGGGTTTCGTCTTTCTTCGTCCTCGGCCACGACAAACGCGAGACCGTGCTCTTTAGTGTGCGTGATTGAGAGCGCCCACCGCCGAATCCCTAGCTCCTCGGCGAGCCGCGCGGTCTTGTCGTGGAGAACGATCGCCGGTTTGCCGCTGCGCGCGCGCGCCACTTCGATGTCGAGCCAACGAACTTTCGCTCCCCAGCCGCGGCCAAGCGCCTTCATCACCGCTTCTTTAGCGGCGAAGCGGCCGGCGTAACTTTCGTATTTGCCGCGCTGCTTTTTCTCGCAATATTCGATCTCCTTGGGGGTGAAGACGCGCTCGCGAACGCGCGCCCCGATGCGCGGATCTTCGAGGGCGGCTTGAATCCGATTCACCTCGGCGAGGTCGACGCCGGTGCTGATGATCATGCCTGCGCCTCGCGTGCGCTGGGTGACGCACCGTGCGCTAGCCCCCAGCGGCACATGCTGTCCACCACCGGTTTCAAGCTCGTGCCGAGTGGGGTGAGCGAATATTCCACTCGGGGTGGAACTTCGGGGAAAATTTTCCTTTCCACCAGACCGTCACGTTCCATTTCTCTCAGCTGCTGAGTCAGCATTTTCTGCGTCACTCCGTCCAAAGCCCGTGCAAGCTCGGAAAACCTTTTGGCGCCATTTAGTAGATGAAATATCAGCGGGATCTTCCATCGGCCATGAATCAGACGCAGCGTATACTCCGCCGGGCAGCTAGTTTCTTTCGGTTTCATACAGAGCTCCGCGGTTACTTGAAAGTTACTATAGCACCAGCCGGTGCGTACTTAACATCAAGCGAGCGGATGATTACATTTTGCTGGCTAGGAGCAACTATGCGAACCGCCGTATTGAAAAAAGTCCTTGATCATAATCCGACCGGCAAAGCTACGCCCAATCCGCCGCTCGCATCTGACCGCGACGCAGCCTTGCTCGACGCGTACTCCCAGGCCGTCGTCTATGCCGCGGAAAAGGTCAGTCCTTCGGTCGCCTTCATTGAAGTCAGCAAAGCCCTGCCTCAACGTCGATCCACGGTCGAACGAAGGCCCGAAGCTCGCGGTAGCGGTTCCGGGTTCGTTTTTACGCCGGACGGTTTTATTCTCACCAACAGCCACGTGGTGCAAGGCGCAAGCAAAATCGCCGTCACCCTGAGCGATGGACGACGCTTCGACGCGAGCCTCGTCGGTCACGATTCGGGCACCGATGTTGCCGTCATTCGAATTTCTGCGCCGGCTCTGGTGCCTGCGCCGCTCGGCGATTCGGAAAAGATTAGGGTTGGACAGCTCGCGATCGCGATCGGCAATCCTTTCGGGTTTCAGTATAGCGTCACCGCGGGAGTGGTGAGCGCATTGGGTCGCTCGCTCCGGTCCGAGTCCGGGCGGCTAATCGATAACGTCATTCAGACCGATGCGGCGCTCAACCCGGGAAATTCCGGCGGACCCCTGGTCAACTCCAACGGCGAGGTGATCGGCATCAACACCGCTGTCATTCTTCCTGCGCAGGGACTCTGTTTTGCGGTCGCGGTCAATACCGCAAAATTCATCGCCGGCCACCTCATCATGCACGGACGCATTCGCCGGGCCTATCTTGGCGTCGGTGGACAAAACGTCGCGATCCCGCGTTTTGTCGTGCGTGCGCAAGAGCTCAAAACCGAAAGCGGTGTGCTGGTGATTTCCATCGAGAAAGAAAGTCCCGCCGCGCAGGCTGGACTCAAAGATGGCGACGTGATTGTCGGACTGGGTGATTCGCCGGTGCGCTCGGTGGACGATCTGCATAAGCTTTTGACCGAAGCACACATCGGCTCGCGTTGCGAGCTCACGCTGCTGCGCCAAAGCCAGAAAATCTCGCTCACTGTCATAGCCCAAGAGGCACCCGTCTGACGCGCGCCGGCGGCCGTGGCGCTCAAGTCAGCGTCGCGGTCTTTCCCGCAAGTCTTTAGTGGCGCGTCCGATTGCGATTTGTTATCTTGGGTCATTCCAAATCAAGGGAGTGATCCACGTGCTAAAACGTTTCTCATTGGCGTTGCTATTGATAGTCACTTTTGGCCTGGCGGGAACGGCAGCGGCTCAGCAGAAGGGCAGAATCAAAATTGCCGTGCAAGCGCCGTTATCCGGCGAGCAGGCTGCCATCGGCGAGCACATCAAGCTTGGCGCTCAGCTCGCTGTGGAAGAATCCAGCAAAGCGTTCAAAGATCTCGGCTACGATTTGGTGCTTGTGCCGCAGGACGACCAGGCTAAACCGGAGGTCGGCGTTGCGAACGCGCGAAATATGGTCGCGGATCCTGAGGTGCTCGTGATCGTCGGACATTTCAATTCCGGGGTCGCCCTTCCGTCTTCTGAAGTTTACAAAGACGCCATGCTGACGATGATTTCCCCGGCGAATACCGCGACCGAGATTACCGATCGCGGCTACCCGAATGTCAATCGGGTGTGCGGCCGCGACGACGTCCAAGGGCCCGTCGGCGCTCGGTTCACGGCCCAAGATTTGAAGTTGAAGTCCGTTTACATCATCCACGACAAGACCCTCTACGGCCAAGGTGTTGCGGAAAATTTTCGCAACGAGGCAAAGAAGCTCGGCCTCACCGTCTTGGGTTTTGACGGCACTGAAGAGCGCGCCAACTTTTCTCCGATGATCATTCCACTCAAGGCCAAGAATCCCGATCTCGTCTACTTCGGCGGCATTTATCACCAGGGCGGACTTTTGCTGAAGCAGCTCCGCGAAAAAGGGGTCAAGGCGAAGTTCATGGGACCGGATGGCCTCGATTCGGCTGAGATGGCCAAGATCGCCGGGAGTGCTGTGGTTGGAAGCTACTACACCAGTGTCGCTGGTCCGCCGGATGCCTATCCTGAAACCGCAGCCTTCGCAAAAAAGTATAAGCAGCGGTTCGGAAAAGAGACGGAGTCTTTCGGCATGTACGGCTATGACGCGACCCTGGTCGGGATCAAAGCCATAGAGGGATGGATCAAAGCCAACCCGGGCAAAAAACCGAGCCGTGCCGATGTCGTCACGGCGGTGCGCAACATCAAGAATTTCAAAGGTATCACCGGCTCCATCGAATTCGACAACAAAGGAGATCCGGTAAAAGCCAAGTACTTCGTCCTACAGTTCGAAAAACAAGCTTACCCCGGCAAAGTCGTCAAGGTCATCGAACAGCAAGCGCCGGCGGCAGTCGCGAAGAAGTCGTAGGCCGACGAAGAAATCGAGGATAGAAGATGGACGATCGAACATCGATTCCATCCTCCATCCTCGATTTTTCAACGTCAATCTTCTACCCTCCATCCTCGGCCCAGTCCTGAAATTTGCAATGAAGAAAAAAATGCGCGTCGCACTGCTGTTCGGTGGCAAATCCGCCGAGCATGAGATTTCGCTCGTGTCGGCGCGAAATATCGCCAAGGCCATGGACAAGGGAAAATATGACCTGGTCGCCATTGGCATCGATCGCCAGGGCCGCTGGCACCTCGATGAAGGGGCGCGCCTGCTCTTCGACGAAAAACGCACTACGGTCGAGTTCACAGAGCGAAAGACTCTGGCCGCGGTGCGGCCTGGAGAGAACTCGACGCCCTTGCTGCGCGAAAGCGGCGCTGGAGTTGGCGTCATCGACGTTGTTTTTCCAGTGCTGCACGGGCCGTTCGGCGAAGACGGCACGATTCAAGGTTTACTCAAGCTCGCGGACCTGCCGTTCGTCGGCGCTGGCGTTTTGGGGTCCGCCGTCGGTATGGACAAGGACGTGATGAAGCGGCTACTGCGTGATGCCAAAATCCCGACTCCTAAGTTTCTTGTTTTCGAAAAACGCGAAACAAATTCCATCCAGTTCAAAACCATCAAAAAAACCCTCGGTCTGCCATTTTTTGTGAAACCTGCAAACCTGGGTTCTTCGGTAGGGATCAGCAAGGTGAGCCGACCCTCTCAGTTCCGCGCCGCCATCGACGACGCTTTCCGCTATGACAACAAGATTATTATCGAGGAAGCGATTCGTGGCCGCGAGATCGAATGCTCAGTGCTCGGCAATGACAAGCCCGTGGCATCGCTGCCGGGCGAAATCATCGTCCAGCATGAGTTCTATTCCTATGATGCGAAGTATATCGATCACCAGGGCGCTCGGTTGGAGATCCCCGCGCGCCTGCCAAAAAAAATTATCACGGAGATTCAGCGGATCGCCGTGCGGACCTTCCGAGTGCTTTGCTGTGAAGGGATGGGCCGCGTCGATTTTTTCCTGCGGCCGAACGGCCAAGTGCTGGTCAACGAGATCAACACCATTCCCGGCTTCACCCAGATCAGCATGTATCCCAAAATGTGGGAAGTCAGCGGCTTGAGCTATGCACGCCTGATCGATCGACTCATCGGATTAGCGCTGGAACGATGGCGCAAGGAAAAGCGCCTGAGAACTTCCCAGTAATGCCGGATATCGTTACGGTCGCAGAAACTCAGTTGATCTGCGCTGCTGATGCGAGATTCGTGCGCAACAGGACACTCGCCCCGGATCGTTCCGGAGTCGCGTGCCCCATGACAAACCCATCGGGCACACCTTCGGCACCGCCTCACCCAGTCACGACGTGACTAGGGTACACCGGCACTCGAAACGCCAGCCGAGCTAAATGCGGAGCCGCCGTTGAAGCGGCTCGTCTATGACTCAGTCCATCTGCCGTCGCAAGAATGTCGGGATGTCGTACTTATCGTCCTCATCCTGATTCCCGGAGAACTCGAAATTGGTTTTACCCAATGTCACGGTTTCGATCTCCTCGCTGCCGGCCTTTTTGCGCTGCCACGTCGGTGTGTCGAGATCGTCGACAATGGTGCCAAGATGAACGACCTTGCGATTCTTCTGCGCCGCATTGGCGATGCTCGAAACGTTGGTGGACGGAGTTGGCGCTGGTGCAGAAGCGGGCTTTTTCTCCTCTTTCACTTCACCGAATCCGGTAGCGATGACCGTGATGCGGATTTCATCGGTCATCGTTTCATCGATCACGGCGCCAAAAATAATATTCGCCTCGTCGTGAGCTTCTTCCTGGATCATCGACGCCGCTTCGTTAACCTCGTGCAAGCAGAGATCGGGGCCGCCCGTGATATTGATCAGAACGCCGCGCGCGCCCTGGATCGAAATATCTTCGAGCAACGGACTCGAGATCGCCTTTTGCGCCGCTTCGATGGCGCGATTCTCGCCTGAAGCCGCCGCAGCTCCCATCAGCGCCAAGCCCATTTCCGCCATCACGGTTCTCACATCCGCGAAATCGAGATTGATCAACCCCGGAGTGATGATCAGGTCGGAAATGCCGCGCACGGCCTGCAGCAGAACGTCATCCGCTTTATGGAAAGCTTCGAGCATCGTGGTGGTTTTCGCTGCAATGCTCAACAAGCGCTGGTTGGGAATCACGATCAAGGTATCCACGCTCGCCTTCAACTCCTCAATGCCTTCTTCGGCCTGATGCATGCGCTTCTTGCCCTCGAAGATAAACGGCTTGGTGACAACACCGACCGTGAGCGCGCCGACGTCGCGCGCCACTCGCGCCAGCACCGGCGCACCACCGGTGCCCGTGCCACCGCCCATGCCCGCTGTGATAAAGATCATGTCCGAGCCCTCGAGGTATTCTCGAATCTGCTCTTGATCTTCCAAGGCGGCGCGGCGGCCGATTTCCGGATTGGCGCCGGCACCCAAGCCTTTGGTCACCATGCTCCCCAGCTGGATGCGCACCGGCGCCTGGCTCGCTTGCAAAGATTGCGCGTCGGTGTTCGCCACCATGAAATCGACACCCGAGAGTCTCGAGCCGATCATCGTATTGACCGCATTCCCTCCGCCCCCACCGATGCCGATCACCTTAATGCGTGCCGCGGCAAGACTATTCTGCTCCACGATTTCAAACATAGATTTCCCTCCTCCTAAAGTCAGTAAATTTGCTTCGCCCAATTAAAAAAAATCGCTCAGCCAGTCGGACATCCGATGCTTGACCTTCGACAATATTTTGTCCTCGCGCAGGCGAAAGACAGCGCTGCGATCGTGCCGCTTGACCCCATGCAGCGTGAGACCCACCGCGGCGGCATGGATCGGGCTATTGATGATGTCCACCAGCCCGCCAACGCGAGCTGGCGTGCCCAAACGAACCGGCAGACCAAAGGAGCGGTCAGCCATATCGACCGCGCCCGCCAAAAGCATCGTACCGCCCGTGGCGACAATTCCCGACGCTAATGATCCTTCGTATCCCGACTTGGTGACTTCCTTTTGCACGAGCTCAAAGATCTCCGCCAAGCGCGGCTCGACAATTTCACAGAGAATCTGTCGCGAGATGGTGCCGGCGCCTTTGCTGGCAACACAGGGCACTTCGACTCTCTCACTGCTCGAGACCATCGATGCGGACGCGCAGCCATAGCGCTGCTTGAGGCGTTCGGCGTCGTTGAACGCGGTGCGTAATCCGGCGGCGATGTCATTGGTGATATGGTTCCCACCGATCGGCACCACTGCCGTATGCTTCACCGTGCCGTCGTGATAGACCGCGATATCGGTGGTTCCCCCGCCGATGTCGACCAATACGACACCGAGTTCCCGCTCCTCATCGGTGAGCACGGCGGCGGCCGCGGCGAGCGGTGTCAAAACGATTTCAGCGACGTTGAGACCTGCCCGATTGCAACACTTAATTACATTTTGTGCCGAGGCGACTGCGCCGGTGACGATGTGCACCTTCGCTTCGAGACGAACTCCTGACATTCCCAAAGGGTCCCGAATGCCGTCTTGGTCATCGATGATATAGTCCTGCGGCAGAACATGGAGAACCTCGCGGTCCATGGGAATCGCTACCGCTTTAGCGGCATCGATCACCCGCTCCAGGTCTCGCGCCACGACTTCTTTGTTCTTTACCGCTACGATACCGTGGCTGTTGAAGGCTTTGATGTGACCGCCGGATATGCTCGTGAACACCGTGTGAATTTCGCAGCCGGCCATCAGACTCGCTTCTTCCACCGCTTTTTTCAGTGAATTCACCGTGGTTTCAATGTTGATCACCACGCCTTTTCGCAGCCCCTGCGATGGATGCAAGCCGATGCCGATAATCTCAAGACCGTGTTCGGTCATTTCACCGACGGCGGCGCAAACCTTCGATGTGCCGATATCCAAGCCGACGACGATGCTGTTTTTCTTTCCCATAGACGACTGACTTCGATGAATTAGCGCTGCACCCGGCGCAAACGGGTGACAATTTGATCTTGAAAACTCATGTCCAGTGAGGCGAGACGATTTTCATTGCCCTTCCACAGCATCATGAGTCGGTCCATGCGCTCCAATTTGTCCTCCCAGTCTCCCCAGCCCATGCGCAGGGCGACTGGAAAATCAGTGGTATAGACCACCAGCCGATCGGGTGCTTCAAAATGAATTTCCGAAAGCGAGTGCGAGCGGCGCGCCATCAGTTCGCCAAGCCGGATCGCGTCCTGGATCCGCCGCCGCCATAGAGGATCCGAGTTCGTCAACTCTTCGGCGCGAAGCCCGGTCAGCAACGGATATTTTACGTTTTCGCCCGGCCCGATTTCCTTGAAGACCAAACCGTCGCCGTCCACATAGTAAAGCTTACGGACCGCAACGATCGCTTTCGGCACCCGTTCTTCGACGTCGATCACGATGCGCCGCGGAAATTCGCGCCGCGCCAAAACCTGGCGCACCCAAGGGTGTTTGGCGATTTTTTTCTCGATGGCTGCCAGATCGACCTTCCAGATGCTCATGCCGCGATGAAGCCCGGCAATGGCGACGATTTCGCTACCGCTCACTTTTTCGCCGCCATGCACCTGAATCTCGCGTACCGAAAAATAGGCATTGTCCAAAACGAAATCGTAAAGTGAAGCCGCGGCAATGCCGAACGGGCCGCTGAGTCGGTAGATCGCTGCCGCCAGAACCACTGCGCCTAGAACGGCGCCGACTTGTAGAAGCCGACGCCGCCACCGGCGCTGATCTTTTTTTCGATTATCCCGACGATAAACCGTGAGCTGCATAATCTCCTGTTACGATTCCCAATCGCCGAGCAATTTGACTTCGGGTACGAGCTCGATGCCGAATTGTTTGTGCACTTCACGCTGTGCGAGTTCCATCAACTGGCGCACTTCGATCGCTTTGGCGCCGCCGTGATTAACGATAAAATTGCCGTGCCGCTCGGAGATCTGACAAGCTCCCACGCGCGTTCCCTTGAGACCGGCGGCATCGATCAGCCGTCCGGCATAGTCCCCGGGCGGATTCCGAAACATGGATCCGGAGTTGGGCGAACCGGAGGGCTGGCTGGCTTTTCTTTTGCGCGCGAGGTCACGCACTCGGACGCTCACCTGAGCAGGCTCTTCCTTACGTAATCCCATACGCACCCGCATCACGACGGCCCCGGAAGGCAGATGGCAATCGCGATAGCTGAAGCTCATCTCGGCGCGCGTAAGGCAAACCGGCTCGCCGCGAGATGTCATGAGTTCCACTTGATCGACAACTTGTTCGAGCTCCGAGCCATAGGCACCGGCGTTCATATAGAGAGCTCCACCGACGCTCCCCGGAATTCCCTCGGCGAATTCCAAGCCGGCGTAACCGCGCCGCGCCGCATCACGCACCAACTTGCCCATTGAGACCGCTGCTCCCGCGGTGACCTTTGCCGTATCGGCTTCGTCCCAGCGAATCTTTTTGAATTCACCCGCAAGGCGAATGATCACACCGCGCACGCCCCCATCGCTGATCAAGACATTGCTGCCGTTGCCCAGGGGCCAGAAACTTTCCTGGTGCCGATTGAGAATTCGCAGCAGCTCCGCCAACGCCGCGTCATTTTCCGCCTCGGCGTAATAATCCGCCGATCCGCCCACCTTCATCGAAGTGTATCGGGCCAAGGGCTCCGCCATTTTTACTTTCAAACCGGAGACCTTGTTCAGTTCCGCCGCGAGCGGCGAATGATCACCTGCAGTGCTCATCGGAAACATCGATAATCGTGAGGATAATGGAGTGTTGCAGTACTGGAGTGTTGGGCTTCTCCTTTCCACCCCGTACTCCATTACTCCACCACCCCGTGACTCCATTTCTTCATCGGAGCGTCTCAACCAAAGCGTCCCCGACCTTGTAGATGTCGCCCGCGCCGAGAGTTAACACCATGTCACCCGGATTGAGCTTCCCGGCGATCTGCACCGCAATCTGGTTTTTGTCCGCCACGAATTCCAATTCCAGGTGACCCTTTCGTTTGATCGCTTGGTACAGCGCTTCACCCGTGGCGCCGGCAATCGGATCCTCTCCGGCGGGATAAATCTCCGTGAGGACCAGCCGATCGGCACCTTCAAAAGCGGTTAAAAATTCATCGAAGAGATCTCGAGTACGGGTGAAACGATGGGGCTGGAATATGACCGTTAGCGGACGCTTCCAGCTGTCGCGAATCGCGCCGATGGTGGCGCGAATTTCCGTGGGGTGATGCCCGTAATCGTCGATCACCATGATCCCGCGCGGTTCGCCTTTGACTTCGAAGCGTCGATGAATACCGGTAAACTCGGCGAGAGCGTCTGCAACACCAGCGAAGGAAATCTCCAGTTCATGAGCCACGGCGACTGCGGCGAGCGCGTTGGTCGCGCTATGACGGCCGGGAAGATGTAAACGCAAGTTGCCCAGCGGCTTGCCGTGATGCAGCACGGTAAATTCAACGCCGCCCAGGGACATTTGTAAGTTTTGAGCGGAAAAATCCGCTTGCGCCGAAAGTCCGTATGTCGCGAACCGTTTTCTGGTCTTGGACAGAAGTCCGTGCACGTTGGCATCGTCGATGCAGAGCACGGCCAATCCATAAAATGGAACTTTGTTGATGAAAGCGAGAAAGCTTTCATTGAGCCGTTCCATGGTTTCATGAAAATCCATGTGCTCTCGATCGATGTTGGTCACTACCGCAATGGTCGGCGAGAGCAGCAAAAAACTGCCGTCGCTTTCATCCGCCTCGGCGACCAGAAACTCCCCTTGTCCGGTTCTGGCGTTGGTGCCGAGCATATGCACGCGGCCGCCGATCACCATCGTCGGGTCCAATCCCGCATTGCTCAAAACTGCCGCGATCATCGAGGTCGTGGTGGTTTTTCCGTGACTGCCCGCTACCGCGACGGCATATTTCATCCGCATCAACTCGGCGAGCATTTCAGCCCGGGGAATCACCGGAATATGGCGGCGCCGCGCTTCGAGAACTTCCGGGTTGGAATATTTGACCGCGGTGGAAATCACGACCACCGATGGGTTCCCGGCAAGATTCGCTTCTTGGTGGCCCATAAATACAGCGGCGCCGAGGTCGCGCAAACGCCGCGTCGCATCATTTTCTTGAAGATCCGAGCCGCTCACGATGTAGCCGGAATTAAGTAACACCTCGGCGATACCGCTCATACCGACCCCGCCGATGCCGACGAAATGAATTTTGTGCTTCTTCTGCAACATGAAGCTTCGATCGGTGTCAAAGGATTAAGCCTGCGTCAAAGCACAACACTCATCGACGATGCGTGCCGCCGCATCGGGACGTCCCATAAGCCGTGCCGCCGCGGCCATTCTGTCGATTCGCGCACGATCCGAGATATAACCACGAATGCGCTCCGCCAAGATTTCTCCCGTCAACTCTTGATCCAAAATCATGTCCGCGGCACCGCGATCTTTTAACGCCTGTGCATTACCGCGCTGATGGTCGTAAATCGCGTAGGGATAGGGCACAAGAATCGCGGCTTTGCCGAACGCGGTCAGCTCGGCAACCGTGGTCGCGCCGGATCGACACAAGAGCAGATCCGCCTGCGCGTAAGCTTCATCCATCGCATTGATGAATGGCGCGATTTCGGCTTCGAACGGCAATGCCGAGTAGGCTTCACGAACCGCGGTGTAGTCGAGCTCGCCGGTTTGGTGCGTCACAAAAAGCTCATTTTTAAAATCCGTTAATTGTTTCAACGCCTCGATGGCGGCGAAATTGATGCGGCGCGCGCCTAAACTGCCGCCGAAAACCAGCAGCGAAAACTTTTCTCTCGGCTTCACGGTGGGCAGCTGTTGCCAACGCACCGGGTTACCGGTCTCCACGACACGCGCACCGCGAAAAAACTGGGCGCTTTCGACATAGGCAGTGAACACGACATCAACCCAACGGCCGAGCAATTTGTTGGTGAAGCCGGGGCGAAGATTTTGTTCCATGATCGCGCAGCGAACTCCGGCAATTTTTCCCGCGAGGAGCATCGGGCCGGAAGCATAGCCGCCAAGCCCGATAATTCGATCCGGACGAAATCGTCGAACAATACCGAAGGCTCCGATAAGGCTCAGCGGCACACCATAAGCAGCGTCGATCAAACCGCGAATGCCGCGTCCCTTGAGACCTCTGATCGGCAGTGTTTCCAGATTGAATCCTTCCTTCGGCAGCACGCGAAACTCGATTCCCCGTTGCGTCCCTACGAACAAAATTTGGTTTCGTTGATCTCGTCGCTGAAATTCACGCGCCACCGCCACACCCGGAAACAGATGACCGCCGGTTCCTCCACCGGCGAATAGAATCCGCATTGCTACAGTCGGCGGCGCGAAAGCCCCAGCAGTATTCCCGCCTCCATCAAATTGATCACCATCGCCGATCCGCCGTAGCTGATGAACGGTAAAACCAAGCCCTTGGTGGGCATCAATCCCATGACGACACCCATATGGATCAGCGCCTGAAGCCCGAGCAGCACCGTCAAGCCGAAGGCCAAATATTGATCGAACGGCTCCTCGATCTTGGCGGTGAGCTGTAGGCCACGCGTGATAATCACGCCGAACAGCGCCAGCACCGCGAGCGCCCCGAGGAGCCCGAGCTCTTCGCCGATCACCGAAAAAACAAAATCGGTATGGGCTTCGGGCAAATAAAAAAGCTTTTGTCGGCTCTCACCCAAACCGCGGCCCCAAATCTGCCCCGAACCGAAAGCGATCAACGATTGAATGACGTGAAAGCCACTGCCGGCGGCGTCGCTCCACGGATCCAGAAAACTCATCAGGCGGCGAATCCGGTAATCGGCTTTGGTGAAAACATAGATCAGGACCGGCAGAGCCATAAGCCCGGTGCCGACCAGGTGGTGCACCCGCGCGCCGCCGATGAACAACATGAAATAGAGCAGCATCGATAGCATCAGGGCCGTGCCGAAATCCGGCTCGAGAAGCAGCATGCCCGCAAACAGACCGAACACCATCAAATGGGGCAACACACCGACGGAAAAACTCCTGATCATCTGCTCCTTTTTGGCCATGGAGTGCGCGAGGTAGAAGACCAAAGCAAGTTTCGCCAGCTCCGAAGGCTGAAATGCGAAACCTGGAAACATAATCCAGCGTCGCGCCCCACCCCGATTCACCCCGACTCCCGGAACGAGAACCAAAACCAAAATAATAAAACTAAGCGCCAGAAGCGGATAAGCAAACCTACGGTACAGCGCGGAAGGAATCATCGTGCAGGCGATCAGCGCGACAGCGCCGGCTCCCATCGCGATCATCTGTTTGCGAAAAAAATAGGTGCCGTCGCCATAGCGTTCTTGCGAATAGAGATAGCTGGTACTCAAAACCATGGTCACACCGACGGCCAAAAGACCCACAACCGCGAGAAGCATCCACTTGTCCACGGTCAGACCGTCTCTCATAATTTCTGCACCAGAGTCTTGAAGGCTCTTCCCCGCTCAGCGTAGTTCTTGAACTGATCGAAGCTCGAGCAGGCGGGCGACAACAACACCACATCTCCCGGCTGCGAATGTATCGCAGCATCCCTCACGGCTGTCGCTAAATCTTCGACGATCACCGTATCAGTGAGCCCGCCCAGTGCTCGCGCGATGATCCCTTTGGCCGCGCCGAACAGGACCAGGCGGCGGACTCTTTCCTTGATTTGTCTTTCCAGGGGAGCGTAGCTGCCGCCCTTATCGACCCCGCCCGCGAGCAAAATGACCGGCGCGGAAAAACTCTCGAGTGATTTCACCACGGCACCGACATTGGTTCCTTTTGAATCGTTATAATAAGCGACGCCGTCCTTCTCGCGGACAAATTCCAGACGGTGTTCGAGACCGGGAAAACGATTCAAAACCGTTTGAATCGCATCGCACGCGACACCAATGCTTTTGGCCGCCGTCACTGCCGCCATCATATTTTCCAGGTTGTGTATGCCGTGAAGCTTGACGTCGGCCAGCGAAAATCGCTCTTCGTCGCCGTCGTCGCGCCAAATGAGCTCATTTGGCCCAGCAAACGCACCCTCGCCGACTTCGGCAAAGCCGAAGGAAACGACGCGCGGCTTGAGCCGCTTGCGCATTTCCCAGACGCTCGGATCGTCGCGATTGAGGATGGCCGTATCCGAGCTCGTTTGTGCTTCAAAGATGCGTGCCTTAGTCGCGCCATACTCGGCAAAGGATGCATAGCGATCCAGATGATCCTCGCTGAGATTGAGCAACACCGCGACGCGCGGACGAAACTGGTTCACCCACTCCAGTTGAAAGCTGCTGATTTCCAAAACGATCCAATCCCAATCGTCTGATACAGCACTGATAAACGGCACACCGAGATTTCCGCCGACAAAAACCTTTTTGCCGGCCGCTCTGAGGATTTCGCCGACCAATGTGGTCGTGGTGCTTTTGCCGTTGGTACCGGTGATCGCGATGACCGGCGCGCCGCTAAACCGGTAAGCTAGTTCGATCTCGCTTAGAATCGGGATCCGCCGCGCTGATGCTTCTTGCAGCAAAGCGTTCTGGCGCCCCACGCCAGGGCTCGGGATCACGTAATCAACGCCGTCGAGGCAATCCGGTTCCTCACCGCCTAAGCGATACTCGATTTCTACGTCCTGCAGTTCAGCCATTTCCGCTCGGAGCGCCGCCTCAGGATGTAAATCACTGACCAGCACACGCGCTCCTTGCTGCGCCAGGAAACGCGCGCTG
>Ga0207645_10001120_pt1 | contig 22189 bp, 17 predicted proteins | sample KBSM53metaG_FD_184331 | JGI IMG/M metagenome (GOLD analysis project Ga0207645, IMG submission 184331) | Miscanthus rhizosphere microbial communities from Kellogg Biological Station, Michigan, USA - KBS M5-3 metaG (SPAdes) (version 2) | ecosystem: Host-associated > Plants > Roots > Rhizosphere >...
CCGCAACCTGGTTCGCGAAGGCGAAGCTGTCGCCGCGGCGGAAGAACCCGGGGCTGAACTTCTTCGGCGTGAACGCCTCGCAGTCGCTCGCGGTGTGGCGCCGCAGCGGCTGGATCCGGCCGCAGGATCCCCGCGGCTGGTTCCAGTGGTACTGCCGCTATTACATGGGCCGCCGCGGTCAGGACGATGCGAGGCAGATCAGGCGATGGCGCGCGATTGCGCGGCACGCCACCGCAGTCCGGAAAAACTGCGAGCCGCGCGACCTCGAATGCCGGCGGCGACAGCGTCAGGCGCTGCTGCACTGGGCCTACGACAGCAGACGGATCTGACTCGGACTGCCGACTTTCGACTTTCGACTTCCGACTTCTGACTTCTGACTTCTGACTTTCGACTTTCGACTTCTACATGCGCAGCCAGAACGATGTCTTGACCACGAAGTAGTGCGCGCCCGGCGCGGTGAGCGATCGAAACATGTCGCCCGCGTCGACGCGCCGGCCGGCGACGGCCGACGCCGATCGATCCTCCTGCCAGACCGCGTAGAGCGTGCTGCCCGGACGCCATTCCCACCGCAGCACGACGTTGCTGCGGAAGGAGCGGACGTTGAAGTCGCGCGCGGCGAGCGTGAACGCCGAGTCCCCGGCGCGCACGGCGCGGCTGCCGTCGGGCAGGTCGGCGATCGCGGTCGCGCCGGTGCCGTAGGTCAGGCGCTCGCCCGTCCCCGCCGCCAGCAGCTCGCCGAAATCGTAATAGCGGCCGGACGAGGCGAACGGCTCGGCGTAGACATCGAGGTTCATGTCCGGTCTCAAGGTGAACCCGAGGCGATAGGCACTCGAAATCGTCGCGCGATCGATGAACGCGAAGACGTAGCGGCCGCCGTAGGTGGACGGCCCGCCGCCGGCGACGGTCGCGACGTACTGCTGCGAATCGACCAGACGCTCGTAGTACGGCGCCACCGAGAGCTCCCACCGCGCGCCGGGCCGGAACGAGAACGTGCCGTTGACCCGCCGCGTCGTCCCGCCTTCGTCGGTGCGGCCCAGCGTCGTCGTCGCGGTGATGCGCGTCGGCGACGACGCGCGATTGCCGACAGTGACCGCCGACGTCCAGCCAGCCGGCTTCTCCATCAGCGGCCCGCCGCGGGTCAGCGACGAGTCGAGCACGCGCAGCGCTCTGGTCATCGTCACGACCGTCGTCCAGTAGTTGCTCCACGTGAGGTTGGTCGTCTGACGAAGCGACGAAGAGTTGTGATGCCCGCCGAAGCTCCACTCGTTCGAGCCGTTGAGGCCGACGTACCAGGCGCGCAGCACGCGGCCTGGTTGCGTCTCGCGGTAGCGAACGTCGAAGGTCGGCATGATGCCGTCGCCGGCAATCAGCCGCGCGATGTCGTTGGTCTCGAAGCCGGGCGTGTCCACCTTGATCCCGGCGTTCCAGATCCAGTGGCGTCCGCCGGTCCGTTCGAAGCGGGTGTCGTTGGTGAACCCGGAGAGCGAGGTGCGCGTGGGATCGTAGAGAAAGTAGTCCTTGTCGGGGCGCTGCGCGTAATGCGAGCTCGATCGCTGGATGCGGGCGATCGCGGCAGGCTCGCCCTCGACGAATGCGGCGCCGGCCACCGACCGCAGCTCGTACTCGCCGCGCTTGAAGCGCAGCACGGTGTCGCCGGCGGCGGTGAAGGCGCGCCTCGACAGCAGGCCGCCCAGCGGATCAGCGGCGTCCATCTGGCGATGCATCGCCGTGAGGTGGATGCCGGCGGTGGAACCGAGCGTGCCGAATTCCTGCTGGACGCGCGCCAGCGCGTAAATCGTGCGCGGGGCGACGCCGACGCGGCCGATCTCCGGCGCGTCGAGGTTGAAGACCCGCGCGCTCTCGCTGTCGGTGACCGCCGACAGGATGCCGATCGACGTCTTCGATGGCAGACGGCCAGTCAGCTTGGCGGCGGCGAGAATCGTCGACGCCGCCGGGTAGTCGACGAAGTCTCCGTCCGCGGCGCCGCGCGGCCGTGCGCCGATGCGGCGCGAGTAGAAGAAGTTCGGGTGGTTGACGTTGAGCAGTTGCGCCCCTTCGGTGAAGAACGGGCGCTTCTCCGCGAACTGCGTCTCGAAGGCCGAGAGGTTCACCTCTGCCGGATCGGCCTCGACCTGGCCGAAGTCGGGATTCATCGACGCGTCGAGCGTCAGGTTGCTGCCCAGGCCCATCTTCACGTCGGCGCCGACACGGCTCGCCAGGTTCCGTCCATCGTCGAACGGGTTGCGGCGATCGCGGGTGGAATTCATCGTCGACGCGCCGGCGACGTACGGCAGGAGCTCGACCCGGCGGGTCGGCGGGATGCCGCTGATGCCGCGCAGCTCGCCGAACCTCGAGGCGAACACCCGCTCGGTGCGCGGCACCAGCACCCAGTAGTCGTCTTCGTCGAGCGTCGGGCGGAAGCGGCGGATGTTGAGGCCCCAGATCTGCTCGCGCCCCGGGGTGAAGCGAAGCTGCGACAGCGGAATCCAGAGCTCGGCGGTCCAGCCGGACGCGCCGGCGACGGTCTCCGCGCGCCACACCGGGTTATAGCCGGTGTCGAACACGTCCTCACGGTCGGATGCGTGGTACCGATCGAGCCGCACGCCGGACGCGGTGACGCCGAAGTCGTAGGCGGTGCGACGGTCGAGGAAGGTATCGAGCGAGATCAGGATGAACTCGGCCTGCGTCTCGCCGGTGTCCCGGCGCGACAGCGGCGCCTGGATCGCGCCATTCGCGCTGGTCATCCGCGCACCGACGAACAACGCGTCGTCGTCGTAGAGGAAACGCACCTCCATCGCGTCGGTCGGCGCGGCTCCCTCGGTCGGTTCCTTCTGGACGAAATCGCTGACCGGCGACGCGCGCAGCCACACTTCTTCGTCGAGATGGCCGTCGACGCGAATCGCGCCGCCGGCAACCTTCACGGCTGCGGCCTGTTTGCGATGGTGATCGGGTGGAGGCTGGTCCTGCGCGGCGGCGCGGTGCGCGCTCAGCGCGCAGAGCACCATCCAGCGGACGACGCGGCGCATGTGGGCCGCATCATGCCACAGATTTCTGCAGGCCTTTCGGCAGCACGTCGACGAACACCTCGAGCAGCGCGGGATCGCACGAACCCTTCTTCGCCTCGTCGCGCATGATCTGCAGCGCCGCCTCCACCGAGAGCGCCTTGCGGTAGGGCCGATCCGTGGTCAGCGCGTCGAACACGTCGACGACGCTGACGATGCGGGCGAGCGGCGGGATCGCATCGCCCTTCAGGCCGTCGGGATAGCCGCGGCCGTCGAGACGCTCGTGATGATGGCGCACGATCGGGCGCACCGCCTCGAGCGAGCGCACCGTGCGGCACAGGTCGTCGCCGATGATCGTGTGCTGCTGCATCGTCGCCCGCTCGGCGCGGGTCAGCTTGCCTTTCTTGAGCAGCAGCCGATCGGGAATCGCGATCTTGCCGATGTCGTGGATGAACGCGCCGCGATACAGCGCGTCGAGGTCGTCGCGGCTCAGCCCCATCGACGTGCCCAGCGCCATCGCATACTGCGCGAGGCGGTCGCAGTGATCCTCGGTGTAGGGGTCGCGCGCTTCGATGAAGCGGCCGAGGGTGAGGAACAGCGATTCGGCCGATTCGAGATCGGCGGTCAGCCGCTTCAACCGGATCAGCGAGCGCACCCGCGCGTAGAGCTCCTGCGGATCGACCGGCTTGCTGAGGAAATCGTCGGCGCCGGCTTCGAGCCCTTCGAGCCGCGATTCGCGCTCCTGCAGCGCGCTCACCAGCACGACCGGCGTCAGGCAGGTTTCGGCGACGTTCTTCAGCGATGCGCATACGTCGAGGCCCGATACTTCCGGCATCACCACGTCGAGCAGCACGAGATCGGGACGCTCGCGGTGGACCAGGTCGAGCGCATCGCGGCCGTTGGTCGCCGTGAGCACGTCGTAGCCCTCGCCCTCGAGCAGCTGCCGCAGTGCCGTGATGTTCGCCTCGTAGTCGTCGACGATCAGGACGCGGCCAGAATTTCGCATAGTGGGCGTGTAGCCAACTGCAAGCCACCGACCACGGCCGGGCGCCGGCGCAAGGGCCTGCGCCTCAGCCGGTTGCAGCCATGCTTGACCCTGGGAGAACCGCATCGGCCACCGGCGGTGTGCAATTCTGGATCGGCCACCGACAGGATTGTCCGCGCGGTGCGGGTTTTGTCGTTCGGGACCGACTCTTGCTCGCACGAGCGTGGTGGCAACCGAGCTCGGGCTTTCAGATGCGAAACAGCACGCGGTCGGGCTTCGCCACAGCATGGAGCGGCGGGTCGGCGACCGCCGCACCTACACGCGCGGCACGCCGGATCGGCGGCGATACGAGAGGCGCCGCGCCCGGCTGCGAAGCCTGCTCTTCACCTCGCTCGCGCTGGCGGTTCCCCACCATCTGAAGCACACCCCGCTGCCGGGACCGGTCTCGGGACCACGCGTCTCGACCGCCATCCACAGCATCGTCGCCGTGCCACCTGAACAGGCCTACGAGGGACTGATTCGCGAGGCAGCAGCGCGCTACCGGCTCGACCCGTCGCTGATCCGGTCGGTGATGGCGGCCGAGTCGGCGTTCGATCCGTCGTCGGTGTCGCGCGACGGCGCGCTGGGATTGATGCAGCTGATGCCGCACATCGCCGAAGCGTTCGGCGTCGAGCATCCGTTCGATCCGCGCGAGAACATCATGGCTGGTGCGCAGCTGCTGCGTGAGCTGCTCGATCAGCATCACGGCGACGTCGCGCTCGCGGTCGCGAGCTACAACGCCGGCCCGACCGCGGTGGCGGATTACGGAGGCGTCGTGCCGCCGTTCGCTGAAACAGAGGGGTATGTAAAGCGGGTGAGGGACCTGATGGCGGACGCGCCGCCGGGGACGAACGACTAGGGATCACGCAACCCGGCCGCCGGCGGCCTTGAATCCCGCCAGCACGTCGTCGAGACGCGCCCGCAACTCGGCCCGCGACAGCCACGCGGTTTGCGTCAGCTGGACAACCGCCGTCCCGCGCAGGTCGGCGGCCAGCTGATCGAACAGTTGCGCCGTCGTGCCTTCCGACTGCGAGTCGAGGAAGCGCATGTAGAGCCGCTCGCACGACAGCTCAGCGCGCCGCCCCGGCTTCAACGCCAGAAAATCGCGACGCTCAATCCGCATTCCGAAATCCGCGATCCGCAATGGCCAGGATCGTCCGCCCGACCATCCCGCGGGTCAGCGGGATCTTGTAGCCGTTCTTCGCCAGCGGTCGCGCGCCGGCCACCGCCAGGTCGCCGGCCTTCTCGGCCAGCGCCGGCGTGATGCGCTGACCCGCAAGCATCTTCTCGACCTCCGGCAGCCGCCAGGGAATCGGCGCCACGCCGCCGAGCACGACGCGCGCGCGTTCGCAGACCTCGCCGCGCAGCTGCATCACCACCGCGGCGCTGACGACCGCGTGCGTCCAGGCTTCGCGATCGAGCACCTTGTGATAGCTACTGCGCGCGCCGGAGGGCGCGGGCAGGACGATGGCGACGAGGGCCTCGCCCGGCTGCAGCACGTTCTCGCGCGCCGCGTCGATGTTCGGCAGCGTGAAGAAATCGGCCGCCGGCACCAGGCGCTCGCCCGCCGGCCCGGCAATGCGGAACGACGCGTCGAGCGCAACAAGCGCCGGCGCGGTGTCCGACGGATGCACGATGTAGCTCGGGCCGCCGCCGAAGATCGCGTGAAACGCGTTCTCGCCCGCGACCGAGAAGCACGTGGTGCCGCCGTTCTTCAGGCACTTGAAGCCGTTGCGGTAGTACCAGCACCACGGCCGCTGGCAGATGTTGCCGGCGAGCGTCGCGACGTTGCGGATCTGCGGCGTCGCCACGGTTCGCGCCGCCTCGGCGAGGACCGCGTAATCGCGCCGGACGATCGGATGCCGCCCGAGCGCGTCGAGCGTGATCAGGCCGCCGATGCTGAGGCCGCGTCCCTGCGGCGTCACCTCGTCGAGCCCGCGAACCGACTTGAGATTGACGAGGAGGTCTGGGGCGACCAGGCGCTCCTTCATCATCCCGAGGAGATCGCTGCCGCCGCCGGCGAGCGCCGCGGTGCGGCCGCTCTGCCGCGCGTCGCGGACGAGCGTCAACGCGTGGGCCAGGTCGCGCGGGTTGGCGTGGGTGAAGGCTTTCATGCGCGCGCCTCCAGAATCTTGTCGCGGGTGATCGGCAGATCCTTCAGCCGAATCCCGGTGGCATTGAAGATGGCGTTGGCCACGGCCGCCGGCGCCGGCAGCTTGCTCGCCTCGCCGATGCTCTTCGCCCCGAACGGGCCGAGCCCGTCGTCGGACTCGATGAAGATCACCTCGACATCGGGAGCGTCGAGGTAGGTTGGGACGCGCGCGCCGTAGTAGCCGGCGTTCAGCGCCGATCCGCTGCGGCGGTCGTAGAGCAGATCCTCGTGCAGCGCCATGCCGATGCCCATCAGCGCGCCGCCCTGAATCTGCCCGTGTGCCGACAGCGGGTTGATGATGCGGCCGCAGTCGTGCACGGCCAGATACTTCAGCACGCGCACGCGCCCGAGCTCGGTGTCGACTTCGACCTCGACGAAATGCGCGCCGAAGGCGTTGCGTACCTTGCCCTGGAGCGTCGGGCTGGGCGTCGCCGACCCGATTCGCAGCTCGCTGCCCTGCGGCCTGCCGTGCTCGGCGATCTGCTTCTGCAGATCGCGCGCCGCTTCGACCACCGCGTAGCCGGTCATGATCGTCGTCCGGCTGCCCGACTCGCCCACCGAGTACGGACAGCGATCGGTGTCGCCCCAGACCAGATCGATCTGCGACAGCGGCACGCCGAGCGACTCCGCCGCGATCAACGCCATCGTCGTCTTCGCGCCGCCGCCGACGTCGGTGACGCCGACGTGGACCGCGTAGCGGCCGGCGGCGTTCAACCGGATGGCGGCGCTGCTGCGGCCGAGGCCGGCACGGAAGGCGAGGAAGGCGACGCCGGCGCCGCGCTTGATCGGTCCCGGATCCGAGCCAGGCACGGCGCGCCGGCGCCGCTTCCACTCGAACGCGTCGGCGCCTCGGCTCAGACACTCCTCGAGCGAGTAGTTGGTGAACGGCGTCTGTTCATTCGCCTTCCGCGTCATGTTCCGGCGGATGAACTCGAGCGGGTCCATCTTCAGCTTCGCCGCGACGCTGTCCATCATCGACTGGATGCCGAAGAAGCCTTGCGGGAACTCGGGTCCCCGGAAATTCCCCGAGACGGTGCGGTTGGTGTAGACCGGCGATACCGAGGTCTCGACGTTCGGGCACTGATAGAGCTCGATGCCGGCAATCGCGCCGCTGTTCTTGCGGTACGGTCCCATGCCGCTGTAGCCGCGCAGCTGAATCGCCTGCAGCGTGCCGTCGCGCGAGACGCCGACCTTGTAGTACTGCACCGTCGGCCAGCGGCCGTGCATGCCGATGAAGTCTTCCTTGCGTGAGAGCTCGAGCTTCACCGGCGCCCCGGCCTCGCGCGCCAGCACCGCGGCAATCAAATCGGCGTCCTGGTTCTGGTTCTTGTTGCCGAAGTTGCCGCCCATGTAGCGGCACACGACCCGCACGTTTTCCAGCGGGATGCCGAGGTCGCGCGCCATGTCGGTGCGGCAGTTGGCGATGCCGCCCGTCGGCGTGTACACCGTGAGCGTCTCGCCGGTCCAGTGGGCGAGCGAGGCACGCGGCTCCATCTGCGCGTTGTGCTGGAACGCGGTGGAGAAGCGATCCTCGAACACCTGATCGGCGGCGGCGAACGCCTCCGCCACGTTGCCGCGGCGCGTCCCGAGCGGCTGCATCTCGTTGCGTGCAGTCGGCGAGAGGTTCCCCTCCGGCCAGATCTTCACCGCGCCCGGTTCGAGCGCCGCCTCCGGGTCGAGGACGAACGGCAGCGGTTCGTACTCGACATCGATCAGCTGCAGCGCCTCTTCGGCGAGATGGCGATCGACGGCGGCGACGGCGGCGACCGGCTCGCCGGCGAAGCGCACCGGGTTGTTGAAGGCATACCGCCGGTGAATCGTGATCTTCTTCACCTCGTCGTTGTATTGCTGGCCGCCGGAGATCGACCCGGCGCCCCAGACGACGCGGCAGTTTTCGTGGGTGACGACGGCCTTGACGCCGGCGAGCGCACGCGCGCGCGACGAGTCGATGCGGCGGATGCGGGCGTGCGGGTGCGGGCTGCGCAGCACCCGCGCGTAGAGCATGCCCGGCAGCACCACGTCGCCGGTGTAGGTGGCCTTGCCGCTGACGCGTTCGGCCGCGTCGATCCGCGGCGTCGCGCGCCCGAGCACATTCATCTCCGAGATCGTGGAGATCATCGTCGGCGCAGAGCCCGCGGAGACAGCAGAGACCGCAGAGACGGAGGACGGCGCGCTCGCTCTTCTCTGCGTGCTCTGCTCCCTCTGCGATCTCTGCTCCCTCTGCGAGCTCTGCGCCGCCGCGATAGCGGCGAGGTAATGGTTGTAGCTGGCGCAGCGGCAGATATTGCCCGCCATCGCCGCGCGCGCTTCTTCACGCGTCGCCTGCGGGTTGGCGGTGAGCAGCGCCTTCGCGCTCATCAACTGGCCCGATGTGCAGTAGCCGCACTGCGGCGCGTCGTGCTCGACGAACGCCCGCTGCAGCGGGTCGTCGGTCAGGCCTTCGACCGTCTGCACCGATCGACCGTCTGCCCAGACCGCCAGCTGGCTGCACGAGTAGACCGGTTTGCCGTCGAGCAGCACCGTGCAGGCGCCGCACTCGCCCCGGTCGCAGCCGATCTTGGTGCCGGTCAACCCGAGGTGATCGCGCAGCGCCTCGACCAGCGTCCAGCGATCTTCCACCTCGAGCCGACGCGCGGTGCCGTTGACCGTGATGGCGATTGACGTGCGCGGCGCCGCCGGCGGCGCCGCCGCCTGCTGCGCGCGAAGCGGGCGGGCCACGGCCGCGGCCGTGATGGCCGCGCCGCTGCCTTCGAGGAAGCGCCGCCGCGAAATCCTGCGTTTTCCGGCCATCTCCACCCTCCGGCACGCCGTGAACGTGCGGATTATACTGACAGCCGCCCCATGGACCGCGCCTTTCTGAATTCGCTGCGGCGGATTGTCGGCGACGCCGGCGTGCTCGAGGATCGCCTCGACGTCATCACTTACGAGTGCGACGGGCTGGCTCATCTTCGCCAGACGCCGGGCGCCGTCGTCCTGCCGGCGAGCGCGGCCGACGTGCAGGCAATCGTCAAGCTCTGCGCGCGCGCGCAGGTGCCGTTCGTCGCGCGCGGCCACGGCACCGGCCTCTCCGGCGGCGCGTTACCGGTCGCCGGCGGCATCGTCATCGCGATGTCGCGGCTGAACCGGGTGCTGCAGATCGACATCCCGAACCAGCGCGTCACCGTCGAGCCGGGCGTGACCAACCTCGAGATCACGCGCCAGGTGGCGCCGTACGGCTGCTACTACGCGCCCGATCCGTCGAGCCAGCAGGTCTGCTCGATTGGCGGCAACGTCGCCGAGAACTCCGGCGGCGCGCACTGCCTCAAGTACGGTTTCACGGTGCATCACGTGCTCGGCGTCGAAGCGGTGATGCCCGACGGCGAGTTGATTCACCTCGGCGGCCCGGTCGCCGACACGCCCGGACCCGACCTGCTCGGCCTGGTCATCGGATCCGAGGGCACGCTGGCCATCGTCACCAGCATCACGGTGCGGATTCTGCGCCGGCCCGAAGCGGTGCAGACGCTGCTCGCGGCGTTCGACACGATCGAAGGCGGCGGCGGCGCGGTGTCCGACATCATCGGCGCCGGGATCATCCCGGCCGCGGTCGAGATGATGGACTCGCTGGCGATCCGCGCGGCCGAGGCCGCGGTGCACCCGAACTTCCCCGATGCCGACACCATCCTCATCGTCGAGCTCGACGGACCGCAGGCCGAAGTCGCGGCGCTGTTCGACGTGGTGGTCGACATCTGCCGCCGCCGCGGCGCGACGACCGTCGAAGTGGCGACGAGCGACGAGCACCGCGCGCGCATCTGGCGCGGCCGCAAGGCGGCGTTCGCGGCGATGGGGCGCGTGTCGCCGAACTACTACGTGCAGGATGGTGTCGTTCCCCGCACCCGCCTGCCCGAGGTGCTGAACCGCATCCGCGATCTGGAGAAGCGATCGGGTCTGCGCATCGGCAACGTGTTCCACGCCGGCGACGGCAACCTGCACCCGTTGATCTGCTACGACGAGCGGATCCCCGGCCAGTCCGAACAGGCGGTCGAAGTCGCCTCCGAGATCCTGCGCTACTGCATCGATGCCGGAGGGTCGCTCACCGGCGAGCACGGCATCGGCGCCGACAAGGCGGAGTACATGCCGTCGATGTTCGCCGCCGAAGATCTCGCGCTGATGCAGCGCGTGCGCGCGGTGTTCGATCCGCGCGGCCTCTGCAATCCGGGCAAGGTGTTTCCCACCCCTCGCCTCTGTGGGGAAGTGCCGGGTCCCTATCGACGCCACCCGGCCGAGGCAGCCGGCCTCGCCGACCGCATGTAACCAACGGCGTGGATGTTTGCGGACCCTGGCTGTCATGTCGAACGACGGGCTCACCGCTCCCGACCCTGCGGCCACCGACGTCGTCCAGCCCTCGTCGGCGCGCGATGCGGCCGCGACGCTGAAGCGCCTGTCAGAGGAGGGGTTGTCGACCGTCGTCCGCGGCTCCGGCACCAAGATGGACTGGGGCCGGCCGGCGTCGAAGATCGACGTGATGCTCGACATGCGCCGGCTGAATCGCGTGCTCGAGCATCAGCACGGCGATCTCACCGCCACCATCGAGGCGGGCGCGACGCTGCGCGACGTCAACGACGTGCTGTCGCGCCTCGGCCAGGGCCTGCCGCTCGATCCGCCGTTCGCCGACGAGGCGACGATCGGCGGCATCCTCGCCACCAACGACAGCGGCCCGCTGCGCCATCGCTACGGCGCGCCGCGCGACCTGGTGATCGGCGTGCAACTGGCGACCACCGACGGCGAGCTGACCAAAGCGGGCGGCAAGGTGGTGAAGAACGTCGCCGGCTACGATCTCTCGCGGCTGATTGCCGGATCGTTCGGCAGCCTCGCGGCGATCGTCAGCGCCACCTTCAAGCTCTCGCCGATCCCCGACGCGTCGAAGACGATCCGGTTGGCGGCGCGCGACGCGGCGGCGCTGGCGCAGATCGTCCGCGCGGTGATGAGCTCGCAGCTCGATCCGATGGCCTTCGAAGTCGGTGCCGGCCCGCCGGGTGCCGGCGCGCCATCGTCGCCTGGCGCGCCGCGATTGCACGCGCTCGTGCGCTTTGCCTCGCTGGCGGCGGCGGTCGACGCGCAGGTGGCGGGCGCGACCGCGGCGCTGCAGCCGCTGGCGGAAAGCGTCCAGGTGATCGAAGGGTACGCCGAGCGGACGCTGTGGCGGACGCACGCATCGCAGCTCTGGGAGAAGCCGGGCGCGATCGTGCGCGCCAGCTGGCTGCCGGCGTCGATCGCCAACGTGCTCGACGAACTGCCGGGCGACGCCGAGCTCGTCGGCCGCGGCGCCGTGGGCGCCGGGCTGGTGCGCATCGGCGGCGACGAGACGGAACAGGCGCGCGTCATCGGCGCGCTGCGCCACTCGCCGCACTTCGGCAACGTCGTCATCAGGCGCGGTTCGCCGAAGCTGAAGACACTGGTCGACGTCTGGGGACCGCAGGGCGATCGCGGCCGGCTGCTGGCGGCGATGAAGCGCGCCTTCGATCCGAACGGCGTGCTCAACGCCGGGCGAGGCCCGCTGTGAGCGCCGAAGGCGCCAATGCCGGCGGCCCTACCGCCTTCGACACCAATCATCCGCCCGACCGCGCGCTGATCGACAAGTGCGTCCACTGCGGCTTCTGCCTGCCGTCCTGCCCGACCTATGTCCTCTGGGGCGAGGAAATGGATTCGCCGCGCGGCCGCATCTACCTGATGGAAGCGGGCCTCGATCGCCGCGCGGAGATGGCGCCGGGCTTCGTTCGCCACTTCGACGCCTGCCTCGGCTGCATGGCGTGCGTCACCGCGTGCCCCTCCGGGGTGCAGTACTCGCCGCTCATCGAAGCCACGCGCGGGCAGATCGAGCGGCGCTTCGCGCGCCCGCTGTCGGATCGCCTGTTTCGCGCGGCGATCTTCTCGCTGTTCCCGTACCCGGCCCGCCTGCGGTACGCGCTCGCGCCGCTCGTCGTCGCCGGATGGGTGAAGACGTTCGCGCGCGCGCTGCGGCGAATCGGCCGCTCGCCCGCTGACCAGCGGAGCCGCTCGGACACCCGCCGCAGCGGCACTGGCCGCGGCGCCGAGCTGGCGGTGCAGTTCAAGAGCCTCACATTCGAACGGAAGCGGCGCGTACGCAGGGCGGCCGTTGAGGGCCGCCAGATCCCGCCAGGGAACGGCCTGCTGGCCAGGCTGCGCGCGATGCTGGCGCTAGCGCCGGCGGTGACGATGGCGTCGCTCACCGCGCGCGTGCCGGCGCGGACGCCGGCGGCGGGCGCGCGCCGGTTGACCGTCGGCCTCCTGACCGGCTGCGTGCAGCGCATCGCCTTTCCCCACGTCAACGACGCGTCGGTGCGCGTCCTCGCCGCCGAAGGCTGCGACGTCGTCGCGCCGCCGGAACAGGGCTGCTGCGGCGCGCTCGCGCTGCATGCCGGCCGCCTCGACGAGGCGCGCGCCTTCGCCCGGCGCACTATCGAGGTGTTCGAGCGCGCGGGCGTCGAGGCGATCGCGGTCAACGCCGCCGGCTGCGGATCATCGATGAAGGAATACGGGCAGCTCCTGGCGGACGATGGGGCGTGGGCGGAGCGGGCGCGGGCGTTCTCGGAAAAAGTGCGCGACGTCAGCCAGATCGTCTGCGAGCTCGGCCCGCGCGCCGAGCGCCATCCGATCAACCTGCGCGTCGCCTATCACGACGCCTGCCACCTGGCGCACGCGCAGGGCGTGCGTCAGCCGCCGCGCGATCTGCTGCGCTCGATTCCCGGCATCGAGCTGCTGCCGCTCGCCGAGCAGGAAATCTGCTGCGGCAGCGCCGGCATCTACAACCTGGTGGAGCCGGCGACCGGCCGCGAGCTCGGCGATCGCAAAGCCGGGGTGATCGACGCCGCGCGGCCGGATGTCGTCGCCACCGCGAATCCTGGGTGCACGCTGCAGATCGCCGCGGCCGCTGCACGCCGCGGGCGCAGTTGGACGATTCGGCATCCGATCGAGTTGCTCGATGCGTCGATTCGCGGCGCCGAACCTTAGCGTCAGCCGTGTAGCGCAGGCCTTCAGGCCTGCCGCACTGGCCGCGGGCAGCCCTGAAGGGCTGCGCTACGACCAGCCACCAGCCCCTACTGCGGCGACGACGTCGAAGTCCTCGACCCGGCTCCTCCCTTCAGATACTGGTTCCACCACGCCAGTTCGTTCATCGCGCGGTGCACGTTGTTCCAGTGCCCGGCGATGCCGTGCGGCTGGTCCGCGTAGCGGATCATCTTTGCCGGGACGCCGCGGCGCTTCAGCGCGAAGTACATCTGCTCCCCCTCTTCGTAGGGCACGCGCTGGTCGACCTCACCGTGCACGAACAGCGTCGGCGTCCGCACGTTGCCGGCGTGCGTCAGCGGCGACTGCTTGATCATCCGCTCCCGCGCCGCCGCGTCCCACGGCGTGCCGAAGAACTCCGTCTCCTTGGTGCGATAGATGTCGGCCGTGCCGTAGTCGCTGATCCAGTTGGTGATGCCGGCGCCGGTGATGGCCGCGGCGAACCGATCCGGGTACTGCGTGATCAGCCAGTTGGTCATGAACCCGCCGTAGGAATGCCCGGTATGGCCGACGCGCTTCGGATCGATCGGATAGCGCTTGAGCACGTAATCGATCCCCGAGACGACGTCCTCGCCGTCCTTCGAGCCCCAGGCGCCCCACGTCGCCCACTTGAACGCGTCGCCGTAGCCGGTGGAGCTGCGGAAGTTGGTGTCGAGCACGAAGTAGCCGTTGGCCGCGAAGTACTGCTTCTTGAAGTCGAAGCTGTAGCCGGTCGCCGCGTGCGGCCCGCCGTGGCTGGTGACAATCAGCGGGTACGGCCCCTTGCCGGCGCCGTAGCCGTGCGGATACATCAGCCATCCCTCGATCTCGGTGCCGTCGACGCTCGGCCACTTCAGCCGCTCCGCCTTGCTGAACGCCACTGTCGACGTGATGCCGGCGTGGACGTCGCTCAGGCGGCGCTCGCTGCTGCCGTCGATGTTCGCCGCGAACACGTCAGCCGGCGCTTCGTGGATGCCGACCGTGTAGGCGATGGTCTTGAACGCGCGATCGATCGTCAGCGCGCCCAGCCGCCGCGGACCCCTGGTCACCTGCTCGACCACGCCGCCGGGCACCGACGTGCGGAACAGGTGCTGCTCGCCGCCAATCTCCGCGCTGAAGTACATGAACCGGCCGTCCGGCGACCAGCGCGCGTCGTTCGGCTCGAGATCCCAGTTGGCGGTGAGGTTGGTCGGCGCGCCGCCGGCCACCGGCCGGATGAAGAGATCGCGCGAGCCGCCGTGGGTCAGCTTCTGCTTGACGATCATCTCCGTGCCGAAGCTGCGCGCGTAGGAGATGAAACGCCCGTCGGGCGAGAAGTCGACGTCGCCGTAGACGTACTCGTCGTCGGTCACGTGCGTGACCTTGCCATCGGTCGTGACGGTCCACACGGTCGTGTTGCCGTACTTCAGCTCCTCGCGCCACGCCGCATCGGCGGTGAAAGCGAGCAGCTGACCGTTCGGACTCCAGACGATGTCGGCCGGACGAAGATCGGCGTCGACGATCACCTGCTCCGCGCCCCCGGCAATGGGTTTGACCACGAGCTGCGCCGCGGGACGTGCTCGCAGGTTCGGCGCCGGGAACGGCGCGCCGTCGCGCTGGAAGTCCTTCCAGTCGAAGGTCACGCCCTTGAAGCGCTCCTCGTGCCGCTTCTCGAACTCGCTGGCGTAAGTGCGCTCGACCTTGGGAACGGCCTTGTCCTTCGCGAACGCGATCGACTTCCCATCCGGGCTGACGACGGCGCCCGGCGGCGGCACCGAGGCTCGCTGCGGCGGCGCCGCGAGGTTCTGCGGATCGAGCGACCAGCGCTCGCGTTCGGCGGCGTATTCGAGGCGGCTGCCCGCCGTCCACGATGCGCCGACAATGTCCTTGCCGTAGTGCGCCACGCGGACCGGTCGCGCCGAGGCGTCTGCCGGCACGACGCGGGTTTCGGTGCGCGTGCTGTTGTCTTCCTCGATGCGCGTCGACACGGTGAAGACCACCCATCGTCCATCCGGCGAGATGGCGGGCGCGCCGACCGTCTGCAGGCGGTAGTAATCCTCGATCGCGAGCGGCCGCCCGCGCGCCGGCTGCTGCGCCAGGGTGCCCACCGCGGTCCAGGCGGCGCCAACGAGAAGCGCGGCGCCGAGCTTCAGCTGAAAGGTCAGGCGGGTCGACGGCATGTTCGGCCTCCGGGTGGAGATTATGCGCCCAGGCTGTCGTTCACGGCAGACATCCTCGTCCGTCTTCGGCGACAGGGACAGACGGCGCGCTCGATCCTCGATCGTGGACAACTCACACCTGTGGCTGCAGATAGCGGCGAGCGGCGCTAGAATTGTCACTGGCATTGGCATTGCTCGGCTGTACTTCTGCCAGCGTCTGCCCGTTTGAAGGATGCGTCCCGTGTCCGCCTACAAAAAACTCTTCCTCTTCTTCACGCTGACCATCGTCGCGCTGGTCGTGTCGGCTGAGACCGGCGAGGCCCAGGGCTACCGGCGAAGCCACGTCGTGCTGGTTGGCGGCTACTACGGCTACCCCGGTCCTTATTGGTACGCCGATCCGTGGTACGGCTACGGCTATCCGTGGGGCCCGTTCGGCTATCCGCCGCCGTATCGCTACTACGGCTGGGCCGAAGCCTCCGTGCGGCTCGAAGTCACGCCTCGCGATGCCGAGGTGTACGTCGACGGCTACTACGCGGGCACCGTGAACGATTTCGACGGCACGTTCCAGCGGCTGCGCATCGAGCCGGGGCAGCACGACCTCGAGATTTACAAGGACGGCTTCCGTCCGCTGCGCCAGAAGGCCTATCTGACGGTCGACAACACGTTCCGCATCAAGCAGGCGCTGCAACCGCTCGCTCCGGGCGAGCAGATGGAGCCGCGGCCGCAGCCGGTGAATCCGCCGCAGGCGAATGCGCCGTACGGCCAGACGCAGGGCACGCCGCAGCGCGGCCGCACCGGAGGCCGTATGCCGCCGCCTCCACCGGGCGGCGACCCGCGCAGCACGCGGCCGCCCGACCAGCGAGGCGGTCAGACGCCGTCGGATTACGGCAGCGTCGCGATTCGCGTGCAGCCGGCTGATGCGGAGATCTTCGTCGACGGCGAGCCGTGGCGCGGCGCGCCGGGGCAGGATCGCCTGGTCGTCGAGCTGGCCGAGGGCTCGCACACCGTCGAAATCCGCAAGCCCGGCTTCAGGACCTACGTCACGCAGGTCGATGTGCGCCGGGGCGAGACGGTGCCGCTGAACGTCAGTCTGAGACAGGAATAATTCGCAATCGGCGGTATCATGAGGGCCGAGTGGCCCTCGTGAGCTACCGCCGCCTCATCGCCGCCCTTCTCTCCGCCATCTGCGCCCCCATGGCGTCCGCGGCGTTGTTCGCGCAGCTCGGCTTCCAGCAGGGGCAGGGCCAGGAACCGCGGCCGCGCATCTGGGTGGGCGGCGATCGCGGCTTCGGCCGCATCCGCCGCGAGCCGACCAAGTGGGCGGACCGCTCCAACTTCGACGGCGGCTACAACTTCTGCCGCGGCTACTACACCAGCGATCGTCCCGAGAACGGCGGCATGGGCTGGTGGACCGACTATCCCGGCGCCGACAACAACTTCTCGGTGCGCCTCGGCGAGCTCACCTACGTGCGGGTGAAGATGAAAGCCGACGGCCAGCCCGACAACGTCGTCGTGCGGCTCACCGATCCGCTGCTCTACCACTGCCCGATCCTGCACATGGAGGACGTGGGCACGATCCGCTTCAGCGACGAAGAGGTGGAGAGCCTGCGCAATTACCTGCTCAAGGGCGGGTTCCTCTACGTCGACGACTTCTGGGGCACGCTCGCCTGGGACCAGTGGTCGTACGAGATCGCCCGCGTGCTGCCGCCGCACAAGTATCCGATCGTCGACATCCCGCGCGACCATCCGATCCTGCACACGCTCTACGACGTGAAGGAAGTGCCGCAGGTGCCGTCGATCAACCGCTGGTATCAGATGGACGGCGGCACCTCGGAGCGCGGCGCCGACAGCCCGTACGTGAACTTCCGCGGCATCCAGGACGAGCACGGCCGGCTGATGGTGGTGATGACCCACAACACCGACATCTCCGACACCTGGGAGCGCGAAGGCGAGAACAAGGAGTACTTCGACCGCTTCTCGCCAGACGGCTACGCCGTCGGCGTCAACATCGCGCTCTACGCCTTCACCCACTGAGGAGCCCGCAATAGCGCCCGCCGTCACCGAGGTCGTCGAGGCCGAAGGCCATCTCATCGACTCTCAGCTGATGAACGCGATGTTCGACACCGTCGTGCGGCACGACGCGTCGTTCGACGTCCTCGAGTTCCGCATCGGCCGCACCAACGACGAGCCGTCGTTCGTGTCGATGCGGGTGACGGCGAAGGGGCACGCCGCGCTCACCGACCTGCTCGAGGAGCTGGTCTCGCTCGGCTGCCGCGTCGCCCGCGCCGAGGACGTGCACGTCGTCGCCGCCGATCGCGACGGCTGCGCCCCCGAGGACTTCTACTCCACCACCAACCATCACACCTCGGTGCGAATCGGCGGGCAGTGGCTGGCGGTCGATCGGCAGCGGATGGACGCGGCGATCGTCGTCGAGAACGGCCGCGCGTCGTGCCGCAAGCTGCGCGAGATCCGCAAGGGCGACCAGGTGGTCTGCGGCATCGGCGGGATCAAGATCGTCCCCGAGTTCCAGGCGCGCGATCGGCTTGGCTTCGCGTTCATGAGCAACGAGATCTCGTCCGAGCGGCGGGTCGAGACCGGGGTCGCCAGAATCGCCGGGATGATGCGCGCGGCGAAGGAAGCGGGTGAACGCATCGCCTTCGTCGCCGGGCCGGTGGTCGTCCACACCGGCGGCGGCAGCTACTTCTGCGATCTCATCCGGCATGGCTACGTCGACGTGCTGCTCGCGGGCAACGCGATCGCCGTGCACGACGTCGAGCAGGCGCTCTACGGCACGTCGCTCGGCGTCGACATGGAGAGCGGCCGGGCGATCGAAGGCGGCCATCGCCACCACATGCGGGCGATCAACGCGATCTACCGCGCCGGCGGGCTGCGCGAGGCGGTGCGCACCGGCGTCCTCCGCTCCGGGGTGATGTACGAGTGCATCCGCCGCAACGTCGACTACATCCTCGCCGGCAGCATCCGCGACGATGGGCCGCTGCCGGACACGGTGATGAACCTGGTCGAGGCGCAGGATCGTTACACCGAGGCGCTGCAAGGGGTCACCCTGGTGCTCGTGCTGTCGACGATGCTGCACGGGATCGGCGTCGGCAACATGCTGCCGGCGTGGGTGCGCCTGGTGTGCGTCGACATCAACCCGGCGGTCGTCACCAAGCTCGCCGACCGCGGCTCGTCGCAGACGATCGGCATCGTCACCGACGTCGGGCTGTTTTTGCGGCAGCTCGCTTCCGCGCTGCACGACTGACGATTGAGTCAGTCGATGAACCAGTCGTCAGTAGCCAGTGACGCTTAGCGGTGCAGGGCCGCTGATGTTCCTGGTCCGCCGGCCCTCACCGCGTGCGATCGACGCGTTTCTGAACGCATCGAGCACGCTCCCGCTGTCGTACGAACCGGTCGGCCTGGCGCGGCACGAGGCCGCGGGCTTCCGGCACGATCGCCACGACGCCGTCGTCGGCCAGGGCCGCGACGCGTTCGACCGCGCCCGCGTCGCGCTGGCGGCGTGGCAGCAATTCGATCTCGGGTGGATCGAGGTCTACCCGCCGCGCCCGCCGCTCGCGTCAGGCACCGTGGTGGCGGTGCTCGCGCGCCACATCGGCTTCTGGTCGCTCAACGGCTGCCGCATCGTCTACACGATCGACACCGGGAACGAATTCGGGTTCGCCTACGGGACGCTGACCAACCATGCCGAGAGCGGCGAGGAGATCTTCCAGGTCTCGGTGCATCCGCAAACCGGCCGCGTCTCGTACGAGATTCTGGTGACGTCGCGGCCGCACGCGCCGATGGCCAGGCTGGGCGCGCCGATCGCGCGCCGGCTCCAGGCCCGCTTTCGCCGGGAGTCGGCCGCGGCGCTGGCGCGCGCGATCGAACGCTGATTGCGCCGACCGACACGGCATAATCTAGCAACGCCGCTCTGCTTTCACCGGCGCTCGCGGTAATTCGCAGCACCCGGGGAACAGAAGATCAGAAGAGCTAGAAGACTCGACGACGCTCTCTCGAGCACGTCCGCATCGGCGTGATCAACTAGAGAAAGGTATCTTCTGACCTTCTGATCTTCTGTTTGACGGGCGCCGCTGATTGCCCCGCCGCAACTGAAACACGGAAGGGGGGACCGTGCAGATCGACGCTTCGCTGTTTCGTCCGGCGATCGCGATGGCGGCGATCGTCGTCGCCTCTCTGTCCGCCGACGTCCCGCAGTCCTCTCCGGCGCGCCAGCAGACACGCGTCGTCATGCTCGGCACCGGCAACCCCGCCGCCGATCCCGATCGGTCCGGGCCGGCGACAGCCGTCGTCGTGAACGACACCGCGTACCTGGTCGACTTCGGCCCCGGCGTCATTCGACGCGCCAAGGCTGCGGTGGTCGAGCGGGGAATCACGCCGCTCGAGCCGACGAGCCTCCGGGTCGCGTTCGCGACCCATCTCCACTCGGATCACACGGTCGGCTTCGCCGATCTCATCTTCAGCCCGTGGACGCTGGGGCGGCGCGTGCCGATCGAGGTGTATGGCCCCGCGGGGATCAAGGCGATGGCCGCGCACATCATCGAGGCCTACCGCGCCGACATCGATACCCGCACCAACGCCGACGGCAACCAGCACGAGTTCCCCGACGGCCACAAGGTGAACGCGCACGAAATCAAGGCCGGCGTCGCCTACAAGGACGCCAACGTCACGGTGACCGCGTTCGCCACCAAACATGCGATGGAGAGCTACGGCTACCGCTTCGACACGGCGGACCGCCGCATCGTCATCTCCGGCGACACCAACCCGACGCAGGCGACGATCGACGCCTGCAGCGGCTGCGACGTTCTCGTCCACGAGGTGAATACCCTCGAGTCGCTGGCACGGCGCGACGCGCGGTTTCAGGCGTTCGCGGCGAAGTATCACACCTCCACCGATCAACTCGCCGAGCTGGCGAACAAGGCGAAGCCCAAACTGCTGGTGCTCTACCACCACTCGATCGCATGGCGCCCGGGCGTGACGCCCACCGCGTCGATGCCCGACCAGCTGCAGCGGGAGATGAGCGCGAAGTACACCGGCCAGTTCGCCATCGCTCGCGACCTGGACGTGTATTGAGTGTGGGGGCGGTCGGGTTATTCGCGCGGCAGGTCGCGGCGCAACGCCTCGAGCGTGGCTGTGATCCGCTGCAGCCGTTCTCGGGCAGTCGCAAGGTCGGAGGTCAGCTGGTCGAGATCGGCGCCGAGCCGCTTCACGAGCTCGACGCGGTCTTCAGCCGCGACGACACTCAGCTCGATCGACTGCGCCGGCTTGCGTTGCAACAGCGACACGATGTCTTCGCGCGTTTTGTCCAGCGTGATGCCGTACGTGCCCAGCTCCTTCGCGGCTGTCGAGTGCTCGTCGCGCAGCAGGCCGAGCAGCAGGTGTTCGGTTCCGATGTGGCGGTGCAGCAGGCGATCGGCCTCTTCCACCGTGTATCCCAGCACGCGTTGCGTCGCGCTGCTGAACGGGATCTCGACTGAGGTCGCCAGCCTCTCGCCCCGCGTCAGCTGTTCTTCAAGCTCCAGCTGAAGCTGCGACGGCAAGACTCTGCGCTCGTCAAGGATCCGGCCGACCAATCCCTTCGGCTCGCGCAGCAATCCGAGCAGCAGGTGTTCGGGCTCGATCGAGGTTCCCCCGCGCTGACTGACCTCGTAGCGGGCAAAGAAGAGCGCGCGCCTCGCCGCCTCGTCGTAGCGTTCGAACATCAGTGCCGCGCTCCTGCCTGAATCAATCGCGGTCGTAGACAATCACCTGCTCGAGCGTCCCCGAGCTTCTCGCGGTCAGCGTCCGCCCGTCGGTCGACACCTGGTAGGTGATCAGAGCGTAAACCTCGCCATTTCGAATCGCAATCGACGCGAGCACGTGGCCCCGCCCTCGTTTATGCTTCCGCCATGGCTGCCCAACTCGATCGCGTCGCCCTGTTCCGCCAGCTGCACCAGTCCGGCTGCTTCGTCATCCCCAACCCGTGGGACCTCGGCAGCGCGCGCGTGCTCGCCCATCTCGGCTTCAAGGCGCTGGCGACGACCAGCGCCGGCTTCGCCTGGTCGTCCGGCCGCCCCGACAACGGCGTCACCGTCGACGCGGTGCTCGCGCACCTGCGCACGATCGCCAGCGGCGTCGCCGTGCCGCTCAACGCCGACTTCGAGGGCGGCTTCGCGGTCGAGCCCGAGAAGGTCGCGGCCAACGTGACCGCGGCGACGGCCACGGGGATCGCGGGCCTCTCGATCGAGGACTCGACCGGCGACGCGGCAAACCCGCTGTTCGATTTCACGCTGGCGGTCGAGCGGGTCCGCGGCGCGCGGCGGGCCATCGACGCCAGCGGCACCGGCGTCCTCCTCACCGGCCGCTCCGAAGGCTTCATCGTCGGGCGCCCAGACTTGAAGGAAACGATCCGGCGGCTCGCCGCCTACGCCGAAGCCGGCGCCGAGTGCGTCTACGCGCCGGGCATCTACAAGCCGGCCGACGTCGCGGCGGTGGTGTCGGCGGTCGCGCCCGCGGCGGTCAACGTGCTGGTCGGCGGCAACTATGCGACCGTGTCCGCGCTCGCCGAGGCCGGCGTCCGGCGCATCAGCGTCGGCGGCGCGCTCGCGCGCACCGCTTGGGCGGGGTTTCTGCAAGCCGCGCGCGAAATCGCCGAGCAGGGCACATTCTCGCATCTGGGGGGCGCCGTTCCATTTGCGGAGATCAACGGCCTGATGGCCGCCGAGAGCAGCGCGTCCACGTCGTGAAGCCAGGTGCGTCCACAGTTTTCTTGAAGCGGAGCGGCCGAATAGCAGCGCCTGATCCAACCGCGGAGAGCGCAGAGATCGCAGGGACTTTT
>Ga0207645_10001121_pt1 | contig 22142 bp, 19 predicted proteins | sample KBSM53metaG_FD_184331 | JGI IMG/M metagenome (GOLD analysis project Ga0207645, IMG submission 184331) | Miscanthus rhizosphere microbial communities from Kellogg Biological Station, Michigan, USA - KBS M5-3 metaG (SPAdes) (version 2) | ecosystem: Host-associated > Plants > Roots > Rhizosphere >...
CAATGGACGGTGCGAGTGAAAACTCCAGTTGACTAAACGAGAACATTTTGCGCCTTGTCCGCGCTGGCCGGTGAATTAAGACGTCGCAAGATGCGTTCGATCGCCTCGATCGTTTGCTCGATTTCGGGCGCTGTCGTTTCTTTGCCTAACGAGAAGCGAATGGCCGAAGCGGCGGAGTCCGGCGATCGGCCCATCGCAAGCAGGACATGGGAGGCGACGACAGAGCCGACCATGCAAGCCGAGCCGCTCGAGGCGCAGATCCCCTCGAGATCGAGTGCTATGAGAAGTGTTTCTGAGGCAAGGCCGGGAAAACTGACATTGAGTGTGTTGGCAAGGCGCGGCGCTTGCCCGGCATTCAGTTGCGCTTCGGGAAAAATGCGTTCGATGCCCCGCCACAATTCATCCCGCAGATTGGCCTCGCGTTCCTGTTCGTTAGGCAACCCGAGGAACGTTTCCTCGGCGGCCACGGCCATTCCGACGATCGCCGGAATATTCTCGGTCCCCGGACGGCGCTCGCTTTCGTGGGATCCGCCGAATTGGATGCGTTCGATCGGTAAACCGGAGCGGAGGTAAAGAAAACCTGTCCCTTTCGGTCCGTAAAACTTGTGCGCGCCAAAGCTTGCGGCATCGATTCCGGCCACGCTGGTCGGCAACTTTCCAAACGATTGCACCATGTCGCTGTGCAGGAGGACACCGCGCTCCTGACAACGCGCCGCGATTTCCGCCATCGGCTGAACGACACCGGTCTCGTTGTTCGCCGTCATGATGGAAACGAGTGTGGTGTCGGCTCGGATCGCGCGATCGAGCTCGTCCGGATCGATCAATCCTTCGGGGGAAAGATCGAGCCACGTGACCTCAAAGCCTTCCCGCTTTTCCAAATGTTCGAGCGTGTGCAGCACTGCGTGATGCTCGCCGCGGTTGCTGATCAGATGTTTTCCGTTAGGCGCCTGACGACGTGCGAGCCCAAGAAGGGCTAGATTGTTCGCCTCTGTGCCGCCGCTGGTGAAAATGACCTCGTGCGGCTTCGCGCCTAACAATGCCGCGAGCCTATCGCGCGCGTCGTCGATTGCCGCCCGCGTTTCGCGTCCAGCGCGGTGGACGCTCGATGGATTCCCAAAGTGCCGCTCGAAATAGGGCTGCATCGCGCGCCAGGCCGCGGTGCAAAGCGGCGTGGTGGCGTTGTAATCAAGGTAAATCATTTCGGAAAAGAATCGACGGCGCTGCCGCGAGCCTTGGCCGGCCGCTTCGGGACGATGGCGATTTCTTTTTCCTGATAGGAGACGAGAGAATGCGGCGGCACGCTGTGAGTGAGGAAAACGTTCGCTCCGATGGTGGAGCCGGCGCCCACCACCGTGTCGCCGCCCATCACAGTCGTGCCGGCGTAAATCGCGACATGATCCTCGACCGTCGGATGACGCTTTTGGCCGCGCAGAGCCCGCCCTGCGGAGAGCGAGCGGGCGATGAAGGAAACACCCTGATACAACTTCACGTGTGAGCCGATTTTTGTTGTCTCGCCAATTACCACGCCCGTGCCGTGATCGATGAAAAAATGACTCCCGATTTGCGCCCCGGGATGAATGTCGATCCCAGTCCGGCCGTGGGCCCATTCCGTCATCATGCGTGGGATGAGCGGCAGGTCGGCCAGATAGAGAATGTGGGCCATGCGCTGAATCGCGATCGCCTCGAGTGAGGGATAGGCGAGAATGATTTCCTCGAAGCTCGTCGCGGCCGGATCGCCTTCATAGGCGGCGTCGAGGTCGGTCCAGAGCATCTCGCGCACTTCGGCGAGCTTGGAAAAAAAGTCCGCCAGAATGCGATCGGCCTCGGGTTCAATGGCACCATTTCCTTCGCGCCGGGCGAGGCTCTTGCACATTTCGGGGTGCAAACGCGCGTGTAGAGCGCGGATGCGACTGCGGGTGAGGTCGGGCAGATCGCCGGGACGCACGACCGGCTCGCCATGGAATCCGGGAAAAAGCAGGCTGAGCAACTCGACACAGGCATCATCGATCGCTGGGCGCGACGGAAGCGTTGCCGCAGCGTCGAGATAATTAATCCCACCACTCGCGCTGTAGGTCCGTAACAAAGCTTCGGCCGGGTCTTTAAGAGTCTCGTCCATCGCCGGAAATATCGGTGGGGTGGTGGTTAATGAAAACGAAAAAGGTCTCTTGCATAGGCGGTAATTGATTTCTCGGGTGGAATTGCAATGCCCACCTCCGCCGATAGGCTGTTGGGCGCTCATGAGTTCATTTGCCATTTACCCGATCGACCCGAGCGAGATCGCCGCCCTTCTCCACGGATCTCATGCTGATCCATTCCGTATACTCGGCCCGCATCGTGCCGGCGACGATCTGGTCATTCGCATTTTTCGACCCGAAGCGAAGGAGATTCAGATCGTGGCGATGGAGGACCAGAGCCGGGTCTTTCCGGCTGAGCGGCTGCACATCGAGGGGCTCTACCAGGCGACTGTGCCGAACGAAACGCGCGAGTTTTCGTATCTCGTGAAAGTCATCGCTTTCGACGGTTCCGAGCAATCGCTGCGCGATCCATACAGCTATGGCCCGATCATGGGTGAGGTGGATCTGCACCTTTTCGCCGAGGGGAATCACAAGCGGCTTTACGATAAGTTCGGCGCGCATTTGCGCGAGATCGGGGGCGAACGCGGTACTTATTTTGCGGTCTGGGCGCCGAACGCCGGACGCGTCAGCGTGGTTGGCGATTTCAATTTCTGGGATGGCCGTGTCCACCCAATGCGGAAACTGGTCGGAAGCGGCGTCTGGGAAATTTTCATCCCGGGCGTGAAGGAGGGCGCGCATTACAAATTTGAGATTAAGACGATGAGCGGCGCGCTCTTGCTCAAGAGCGATCCGTTTGGGTTTTTCAGTCAGCACGGTGCGCAGACCTCGTCGATGGTTTACGACCTCGAACGCTACCAATGGAGCGACGACCAGTGGATGGCGGAGCGCCCGCAGAAGCAATGGCAGCGGAGCGCGATCAGCATTTACGAGGTCCATCTCGGCTCCTGGCGACGGGTGCTGGAGGAGGGGAATCGCTTCATCAGCTATCTTGAGTTTGCCGAGACGCTGCTGCCCTACGTACTCGAAATGGGTTTCACGCACATCGAACTGCTCCCGATCGCCGAGCATCCCTTCGAAGGCTCATGGGGGTATCAGGTGACGAACTATTACGCGCCGACCAGCCGCTTCGGAACTCCGGATGAGCTGCGCCATTTCATCGATGCGTGTCATCGCGCCGGCATCGGCGTGATCATGGATTGGGTGCCGGCGCATTTTCCGAAAGACGCGCACGGGCTGGCGGAGTTTGACGGCACCGACCTTTACGAGCACGCCGATCCGCGACAGGGCGAACATCAGGATTGGGGCACGCTCATTTTTAATTTCGGCCGCAACGAAGTGCGCAATTTCCTGACCGCTAATGCACTCTTCTGGCTCGACAAATATCATATCGACGGCCTGCGCGTGGATGCGGTCGCCTCGATGCTTTATCTCGACTACTCGCGCCAGCCGGGACAGTGGATACCGAACGCTTTCGGCGGCCGCGAGAACCTCGAGGCAATCTTTTTCCTGAAGCAGACTAACGAACTCTGCTACGAGAGCTTCCCCGGTGTGATGACGATTGCCGAGGAATCGACCGCCTGGCCTGGCGTGTCGCGACCGACCTATCTTGGCGGCCTCGGCTTCGGATTCAAATGGAACATGGGCTGGATGCACGACTTCCTCCATTACATGTCGCTCGACCCGATCTATCGGCGTTTTCATCAGGGTAACGTGACTTTCTCAATCATGTACGCTTTCCAGGAGCACTTCATTCTCGTCCTCAGTCACGACGAAGTCGTCCATGGCAAAGGTTCGATGATCAACAAGATGCCTGGGGACGAGTGGCAGAAGTTCGCCAACCTGCGGATGTTTTACGCCTGGATGTTCGGGCACCCGGGCAAAAAACTACTCTTCATGGGCGGTGAGTTTGGCCAAGTGCGCGAATGGAATCACGACCGTGGACTCGATTGGGAGTTGACGAACCTGCCACGCCACGACGGCCTGCGTCGATTGGTCCAACATTTGAATCACGTTTACCGCAGCGAGCCCGCCCTCTGGGACATGGACGATACCTACGAGGGTTTCGAGTGGATCGATTTTCACGACGCGGACAACTGCGTCGTCGCGTTTCTTCGCCGTTCGCGGGAAGGAGAGTTGCTGGTTTTTGCGGTCAATGCGACCCCGGTGGTGCGCTACAACTATCGAATGGGCGTGCCTAACGACGGGTTTTATCGTGAGATTATTAATACCGATGGCGAAACCTACGGCGGCAGCAACGTGGGGAACCTCGGCGGGTTGCAGGCTGACGGGGTCGAGTGGCAGGGGCGGACGCACTCGATCGTAGTTAATCTGCCTCCACTCGCGGTCATCGCCTTCAAGCGCGAAGCGGCGGCCGATTTCGCCGTAGAGCCGTAACCGTTTTTTTGGCGGCTAATACTGCGTTCGCACCCTTGGCTGTCGGGTCAGAAAAATCTTTATTTTTCTTGTTGACCATATTCCAGCGATTGCGCAATCTCGGCGCCGATAACCCCAGAACGCTCAGTAAACCCCCAACCCCCAATACCCCATGAAAAACCCCCACTCAGCCTTCACCCTCATCGAACTCCTTGTCGTGATCACAATCATCGCCATCCTGGCTAGCATTGCGCTGCCGGTTTTTAACGGTGTGACCGAACGCGCGAACCAGACCAAAGACCTCTCCAACGCCAAACAAATCGGCCTCGCGCTGAAATTGTTTGCGAGCGACAACAACGGAGCCTTCCCTTCGAAAGGGCCGGCCGCAGATTACAATGCGGGCACCGATTTGACGGCGGGCGCCGCTTCCAACGACGCTTTTTGGTGGCTTTTCCCCAGTTACTTGAAGAGCGAAGATATCTTCGCCGCGGCTGGCTCGAAATGGTCCCCAGGGAATCCCGATAATACAATTGACCCCGCGGGTTCCTCCAGTCGGACGGAGACGCTAAAAGCGGGTGAAAATACTTATGCCTACGTGTCTGGACTCACGGATACGACCAACCCCGCCTTTCCTCTGCTGGCTGATGGTTTCAGCACGGCTGTCCCTGTTTACGACACAAACAAAGCGAACAAAGGCGGTATTTGGGCGGCGAACAAAGCCATTGTGATTTTCTGCGATGCCAGCGGCCAGATTATGAAGGTCGGAAGCGACAAGAAACTGAAGCGCTCTGGCAACGCGACGCAGGGACTTTTCGAAACCGGCACCGATTGGCTGGATACCGGCGTCACACCGGTGCTCAACCCGGAATAAGCGGGCTGCCTAGCCAACAATCGAGTCGAATTCACCATCGCGGACGCGGGTCTTGATCCGCGTCCGCGTTTTCGCGTCTGCGACCTTACGAATCACTTTGCCATTCTCAGCGAGAGTAATGCTATAGCCACGTTCGAGTGTTGCTTGCGGGCCGAGGATGCGCAGCATCCCTGTCATCCGCTTCCAGCGCTCCCGCGCGTCCGCGAGGCGCTGTCTCGAGCACTCGGCGCAACGCCGTCGGAGTTCATCCAGCCATTGCCTGCGCGCCGCCAATTCCCGGGCGGGATTGCGCGCCTTCAACGCCAACAGGGCATTCGCCAGGCGGGTCCGATCGAGGGTGCGGCGGCGCTCCATCGCGCGGAGGAGAGATTCCCTGGCGAGATCAAGTTGCTGTTGGGCATCGCGCAGGCGTCCGCTCAGCTCGCGGAACAAGGCCTTTTCCGAAACGGAGCTGAGCCGGGCGCGAGTGCGCTGGAGAAAATCACGCCAGCATTTGCCCAGACTATTCTCCCGCTCGGAAACGCGGCGCTCGAGATCGCGCACATCGGGCACGACCAACTCGGCCGCCGCGCTTGGCGTCGGCGCGCGCAAGTCGGCGACGAAATCCGCGATTGTGAAATCCACTTCGTGGCCCACCGCTGAGACCACTGGGATCTCGGAATGGAAGATCGCCCGGGCCACGATCTCTTCGTTGAACTCCCAGAGATCTTCGATGCTGCCTCCGCCGCGCGCCACGACGAGAACGTCGGGTGCTTTCCAAGAATCGTTAGGCGCGCTCAACTCGCGGATCGCGGTCGCGATCTCGAGGGCCGCGCCGACCCCCTGCACTCGCACCGGATTGATCAGCACCTCCACGCCCGGAGCGCGCCGGTGTAGAACGTTGAGGATATCCCGGAGGGCCGCGCCGCTCGCAGAAGTAATGATGCCGATGCGACGCGGGAACGTCGGGAGCGCGCGTTTCCGCGCCTTATCGAACAGTCCTTCCGCTTCTAGTTTCCGTTTAAGAGCCTCGAACTTCGCTTGCAACAAGCCGAGGCCGCGAGACTGCAGGATTTGCACATTGAGTTGATACTGACCGCGCGCTTCGAACACGCTGACGTTGCCGTAAACCTGCGCCTGCATGCCGTCGGCCAATGCATTAGGGAAGGGCGGCAGCGTGTCGCGAAAAATCACGCAAGCGATCGCAGCGCGCTGATCCTTGAGGGTAAAGTACTGATGGCCCGACGGGTGTTTTTTGTAATTTGAAATTTCTCCCTGCACCCAGACCGCGCCGAACCGCGTCTCGAGGAGGCCGCGGATCGACCGAGTCAGTTCCGCAACCGTGAGGACCTTCGCAACGTTTGGAAAAAGATCGGTCTCCGCATTCATGACTGGCGGTGCGGAGTTCTGCTGTCGCACATCCTTACGAACCAAACAACTCGCTCTGTGGGCCAACCGGCGGCTTGATTCCGAGTTTTCGGTAGGCGTTAGGCAAGGCGACCCGGCCTTGCGCCGTCCGCTTGATGTAGCCTTCCATGATCAAATACGGCTCATTCACTTCTTCAAGCGTTCCGGCTTCTTCGCCGACTGCAACCGCGAGCGAGCTCAATCCAACGGGGCCGCCGTTGAATTTGTAAATCAGCGTCTCGATGATGCGCTTGTCCCATTGATCGAACCCGTCGCGATCGATTTCGAGCATCGTTAGGGCGCGGTCCGCCAGTTCCGCACTGATACGGCCGTCCGCCTTCACCTGCACATAATCGCGCACCCATCGGAGGAGATTATTCGCCGTGCGCGGTGTCCCGCGCGTGCGCGCGGCGATTTCCGCCGCGCCCGCCGCGTCGATCTCCACATTCAAAAGGCCCGCGCTGCGCAGGATGATTTTTTGCATCTCTTCCGCGCTGTAATAATCGAGCCGCGCTGTCATCCCGAAACGCGAGCGCAGCGGCGCGCTCAACATGCCGGAACGCGTCGTCGCGCCGATAAGCGTGAACTTCGGCAGGCGCAGCTGCAAACTGCGCGCCTGCGGTCCCTGGTCGATAATAATGTCCAACTTGTAGTCCTCCATCGCGGGATAGAGATATTCTTCGATCGTCGGCTGGAGGCGATGGATTTCGTCGATGAAAAGGACGTCGCCCTTCTCCAAGCTCGTGAGCAGTCCGGCCAGCTCGCCCGCCTTTTCGATCACCGGACCGCTGGTGTTTTTGATGTTTACGCCCATGGCGTTCGCGATGATGTGGGCGAGCGTCGTTTTTCCGAGGCCGGGCGGTCCGCTCAGCAGGATGTGCTCGAGCACGTCGCTACGCTTTTTCGCTGCTTGGACCAACACCTCAACCCGTTCACAGACCTTCACCTGACCGGTGAACTCGCTGAACATCGGTGGACGCAGCGAAATTTCGAAGGCCGGATCGGGTATGGAAGGGACGACAGCAGGCATCCGAGAAATTAGACCGGATTTGCAGGATTATGAGAAAAATCGAGGCGCGCCTTTTTCAAACCTCAGCAATCCCTCAAATCCTATCTGCCTTCTACTCTAGATTTTTCGTCAGCACCAATTCCGTCCCGCGGCTGCGCAGAACGTAATCAACCTGATCAAAGGCGTTGCGAATCAGGTGCAATCCCAACCCGCCGGGCCGGATCAGGTCGATCCGCCGATGCTCCATCGATTCAGGCTGCGGCTGCTTCCCGTAGTCGCGCAGGCGAAGACAGACGCAATCATCCTTGCCCTCGAGCGAGAGCGAGATGAACTGGTCGTTCCGCAAATGGTAAGCGTGCCGGATGATGTTGCTGCAGGCCTCGTCCACACCCAGCACCATGAGCGTGCGCTGGCGCTCCGAGAACGGGAACGCTTCGAGGAAGTGCCGCACACAATTCCTCATCAGCGCGAGATTGCCCGTGTGACTGGAGAATTCGATTTTTTTCTTCGTTTTCCTCATCGCGCCGCCGCGCCGAAGCGTTTCCCAAACCCTGTTCAAAGCAAAGCTGGCCAATTCGGATCGGCTCGCAACGAGTTTCCGTTTCCGGGACAGTCTCACCCTACCAAGCAGCAAGCTGGAAGCGGGCACGACCATCGCCTGCGATCGGGGCTGGCAATCTGATGCGGGACATGCACTATTTTTGCATGTCGAAACGGCTCCTTGCGCTGCTCCTGCTCGCCACGCCAGTTTTTGCTCAGGAACGCCCGACCGCTTACCAAGCCCTGCGGACGGTGGGCACGCAATTGAATCGCAATTTAGTTGACCACGTCATCCTGGTCAGTGGGTCCAATGGCGATCCGCAGCCCGAAATGTGGCGCATTTTATTCGATGACCCAAAGGCGGGCGGTGGCGTGCGCGAGGTAGAAGTTAGCAACGGCAAGATTACTTCGGAACGCACGCCGTTGCGTTCGGCGGTCGAGGGTTCATTGGGTTCGACGATCGACACCGCGAAGCTGAATCTCGACTCGAGCGGCGCCTATACTCTGGCGCGCCAGACGGCGGATAAATCGCACGTCACGTTTGCGACCGCGGATTACACGCTGCGGGTCGATGAGCGGGGCAATCCAATCTGGATCGTTGCGTTGCAAAAACAGGGCGGCGAGCCAGCGGGAAAAATCTACATTGGCGCCAACCACGGCAGCATCACGCGGACCGAGGGACTCTTTAGCGGCGGCGATCAGACTGCTGTTGTCGATGCGCAAACCGACGAAGCCAAGCCGGAAAACGCGGAGGCCGATGACGACGGCGTGAAAGGCAGCGTTAAACAGGCGTTTCGTCAGGCTGGCGACGACGTGAAGCGCACTTTCTTCAAGGTCCGCCGATCTTTCGTAGATTTCTTTCAGGACAAATGAACCACCAGAATTTGACAGTGCGAGCTCTGTCGATTCCCGGGGAAGACATTGCCTGCACAGCCATCCGCCATCCCCGGACTCGCCAGGGGTCTCGCCCCACCGGGTGAGTGAGCACAGGTCGTTCAGTCTTGCATTCTCCGGTCTGCACCCGAAAATGACGGCGATGAAAGGCGAATTTCCGACGCAAGCCGCGTGGACAAACGTGCGCCACGGCTGGCACCAGCTCTACGGTAGCTTCGAAGAGATGGGGATCAGCATCGAGTGGCACGATTTCAAAACGAGCCGTCCGCTCGATTGGGCGGAGAGTTTTCGCCCGGGTAGCGTTGAGTTTTGCCTCAACCTTGACGGCCGCGGCGCAATCGGCCGCGGCGGCAGCGCGCCCCACGATTACGGCCCGAGCAGTTCCGGCTATTATGCGATCGGCGACGAGCCGCTGCGCGCCACGCGCCAGGCGAATGACCATCACCGTTTTGTCACCCTGGAATATTCGAGAAAATATCTCCAAGCCCAGTTTGCGGCTTCGGAGAACGAACTCAAACCGGCGATGCGGGAGGTGATTTTCCCGAAAAAAGAGCAGAGCATCGTCTCGCCGCCGCAGCTGATGTCGGCCGAGCAGCGCGCGATTGTGGCCAGCCTTGCCGAGCCCCCGGTGCCAAAGGCGGCACGCATTCTTTGGTATCAAAGCAAGGCGCTCGAGCTGATGTCGCACTTCCTTTTTGAGCCGAAGGATCCGGAATTTTTTTGCATGCGCCAAAAGAGAGTGGCGCGCGATCGCGTGGTGCGGACAAAGGAATTGCTCGGGCGCGACCTGGCCAATCCGCCCAGTCTTGAAGCACTCGGACAGGAGGTGGGGTGCAGCCCGTTTTACTTAAGCCGGATTTTTTCCCGTGAAGTTGGCCTGACTATCCCGCAATTTCTACGCAACGCCCGGATGGAGCGAGCAGCCGAATTGCTTCGCAGCGGCCGCTATAACGTGACCGAGGCTGCAACGGAAGTCGGCTATTCGAGCTTGAGCCATTTCAGCAAAGCCTTCTGCGAAACGATCGGCTGTTGTCCGGTTCTCTACCCGGCGGCCAGACACATCGTGCTCGACCGCTAGGCCGGGATGAGCGCGGCGGTCGTCAGTGCCGGAGGCAAACGCTCCGGCCTTTTTCTATTGCCCACTGCAACACTCTGGCAGCGCGAGATCGTCCGTTTCTATCGGCAGCGCAATCGCATCATCGGCGCGCTCCTCTCCCCGCTGGTCTTTTGGTTTGTCATTGGCTCGGGTATTGGTCCTTCCTTCCGCGTCGGCTCCGCGCCTAACGGCATGCGCTATCTCGAATATTTTTATCCGGGCACACTCATCCTCATCATGCTTTTCACCGCCATTTTCTCGACCATCTCGATTATCGAAGACCGGCGGGAAGGATTCCTCCAGTCCGTCCTTGTCGCGCCAATCTCCCCCGGCAGCATTGTTTGCGGAAAGATTCTCGGTGGGCCTACGCTTGCTCTTTTGCAGGGCCTTATCTTCCTCTTACTCGCGCCGCTCATCGGCATCCGCATCACACCCGAGCGGTTCCTGGTTTGTCTTGGCACGCTTTTCGTCGTGGGTTTTGGCCTTACAGGTCTCGGTTTTCTCGTCGCCTGGCCGATGGAGTCGACCCAGGGATTTCACGCTATCATGAACGTGTTCCTCATTCCGCTCTGGCTCATGTCCGGCGCGCTTTTTCCAGCGACGAATCCGCACTCCTGGATTTTCTGGGCCGTTCATTTGAATCCTGTGACCTACGGAGTCGCGGCCGTCAGACGGGCGCTTTATGCCGGTGATCCCGGCGTGCTCAACTTGCCGAGCTTCGCCCTTTCCCTCGGCCTGTCGTTCGCCTTCGGGGTCGTCATGTATGCGATCGCCTTCGTTTTGGTTCGGCGAAAATCTTCATGAAAATCCAGCGCGCTCTCATCTCCGTTTCGGACAAGACTGGTGTGGCCGATTTTGCGCGCGAGCTCGAGAAACAGGGCGTCGAAATCATTTCCACGGGCGGCACTGCGAGTCTTTTACGGCAGGCAGGAATCAATGTGCGTGGCATTTCCAGTTTCACCGGGTTTCCCGAAATGCTCGATGGACGGATCAAGACGTTGCATCCAAAAGTGCACGGAGCGCTGCTCTACTTGCGCGGCAACAAGGAACACGAAGCTGCGGCGCGCGAGCACGGAATCGAGGCGATCGACCTGCTGGTGGTCAATCTCTATCCGTTTGAAGCCACGGTCGCGAAGCCGGGCGTAAAACTCGCGGAAGCGATCGAGCAGATCGATATCGGCGGTCCCTCGATGTTGCGCAGCGCTTCCAAGAATTATCAGTCGGTCACAGTGGTGGTCGACCCGGCCGACTACGAGACAGTGCTCGAGGAGCTGCGCGATCGTGGCGGCGAGACGACGCTGAAATTGCGCGAACGACTCGCAATCAAGGCTTTTATCAAAACTTCCGATTACGATCGCGCGATCGCGACTTTCTTGAATGAGAAACAGGAAACCGACACCTCGTTTTCGCTTTCCCTGCCGCTCGTCAGCCGGTTGCGCTACGGCGAAAATCCGCACCAAAGCGCATCGCTTTACGGGACTTTTGCCGACCAGTTCGAAAAACTTCACGGCAAAGAACTTTCTTTTAACAACCTCCTGGACATCACCGCGGCGGCCGATCTGATCGAGGAATTTTTGGAACCGACGGTAGCGATTCTGAAGCACACCAACCCCTGCGGTGTGGGGAGCGATCCCGACTTGCGGGAAGCGTGGTTGAAGGCGTTCGCCACCGATAAGCAGGCGCCGTTTGGCGGCATCATCATTTGCAATCGACCGCTCGACCTCCCGGTCGCGAAAGCGATCAGCGAAATTTTCAGCGAAGTGATCATTGCGCCGGAATTCGCGCCCGATGCGCGGGCCTTGCTCCAGAAAAAAAAGAACCTCCGACTGATGCGCGCGTTGCCGGCGGTTCCCCCTAACGATAAGCCGGAAATCGATGTTCGTTCGGTACGCGGCGGCCTGCTCGTGCAGCAAAAAGATGCAGCCGAACTGGAAGGCCTCGAAACCAAAGTCGTGACCAAACGTCCACCGACGAAGCAGGAGATGGCCGCCATGCTTTTTGGCTGGCGGGTCGTGAAGCACGTGAAATCGAACGCGATTGTTTACGTAGCGGCCGACCGGACGCTAGGCATCGGCGCCGGGCAGATGTCACGGGTTGACGCGTCTCGCATCGCGGTTTGGAAGGCGGCCGAGGCCGGATTGTCGCTCAAGGGCAGCGCGGTGGCGAGCGATGCTTTCTTTCCCTTCGCGGATGGATTAATTGCGGCCGCCGAAGCCGGCGCGACCGCAGCGATCCAGCCGGGTGGTTCGGTGCGTGACGAGGAAGTGATTGCCGCCGCTGATGAGCGCAAAATTGCCATGGTTTTCACCGGCGCCCGCCACTTCCGGCACTAAGCATTAGCCGGCGCGCCGGCTGCGCTGGAACATCGACGCCTGCACCATGATGCCAACGACGGCGAGGACGATGAGGAGGATTGTCGTGCCGGTGCTCGGCAAATGAACGCTACCCGTAATCAGCCGCGCGCCTTCGATGGCTGAGAAAATGATCAGGGCCCAATCAAAGAGCGCAACCAGCAGGAGCGCGCCGATGATTCCGCCGATGACAAACGTGATGGCGGAGTAATGCGCCGAATCGGCCAGGAACGCCGCGGCGAGGGCGACCGCGATGCTTCCGCCGGCGAGAAACCCGGCGATGGCAATCGCGAGCTTTTGCAGTAGGAGCGCGAGGAGAACGCCGGCCAGCCCTAGGCCGAGGGAGAGGAGCAGAGAAAGCCAGAGAGGCGGGTTTTGGCTCAGATGGGGAGCGAGTTGGAGACCGATCGCAAAGCCGAGTGCCGCGACGAAAAGCCAAAAAAGCCTTCGACCAAAAAAGAGGAGCGCGAGTCCGAGCAGTGCGCTGATTATTGGTAAGGGAAAATTCATGCCGGGGCACTCTAGCGGTGAAGTTTCAATAGGTTGTCCATGCAGGGAAGGATTTCAGAGAGTCGTGTGTGTGCAAACATTCAAACCATCAAAACCGACCGCAGACAGGAGGAAGGCGCCGTGAGCCCGCGTTGTGATGGACCTTCATTTCAAACCTCAATCCGATCATGGGCAATTTCTTGAGCCCTCCACGGGCCGGTCAGATTCGCGGCGGAATGGCCAGGGTGAATCCTGGCGGATCGAGCGAGAGATTGGGATTGTAGTAAGGATCGCGGCGCAGCCGCTCGCCCCATCGCTTTTGCATGTAGCGGGCTTCCTGCGAAGCATCTGCGTTCTCTGCCGCCCTGGAATCACTCAATGTCAGATTGGCATATGGTGTCCAAACCATCCGCAGTTTTTTCTCTCCAAGGCGAAGACACAAATCCACGTCGTAAAAATGGTGCGGAAGATTTTCTGCATTGAAACCGCCGGCCTCTGCAAAGACTGACCGCCGAACCGCAAGGCACGCGCCGGAAACGGCCGAATAATTTTGTTGTAGCCAGGCGCGATTGAAATAGCCCGGATGCTCCCGTGGAAGCCCGCGAAAAGGTGGCGCGGCTACTCCACCCAGACCGAGAATGAGCCCGCCATCTTCCACGTTTCCCGCCGGCGACCAGAGCCGGGCGCCCACCGCGCCGACTTCCGCCCTGACTACGTGACTAACGATTTCCTGCAGCCAACCGCTTTCCATTGCTGCAATCGGTCGTCTCGCGAAAACCAAAACATCCCCTTGGACCCGGGCCGCGCCGGCGTTCATCGCGGCTGCCCCGGGCGGCATCCGAATGATTTCCAAGCCGGGATATTGCGCTCGCTCGAATTCATCAGTCTCGGCGGAACTGACAACTGTGACTTTCGGCAACGGATTCGGCAGTTGGTAAACGACGCGGTGCGACTCCGCATTCTGTGGACAGGCTTCGGCATGAGCCGCGATTCCGCGCGCGCTAAGATAACTGTTGAGCGCCCGGCGGGCCGCATGCCGAGCGTATGGCTTGGCATCGGGCTGTTCGGCCAAGCTGCCTCCGACCATTCGCCAGTGATAAAGGATGCGCGGGATATGACGAATCTCTTCTGGTTGCACTCGGGCGACGCAACGCAGGGCTAGATCGTAATCCTGCGAGCCTTCGAATCCTTCGCGGAATCCGCCGATCTCGTGAAGTAGAGAAGTGCGGTAGACGCCAAGATGATTGAGGTAATTTTGCGCAAGGAAAAGCTCCGGGTTCCAATCCGGTTTAAAAAACGGGTTGGAACGGGCGCCATTCACATCGAGAAAATCTTCGTCCGAATAAACGATGGCGGCGTCCGGCTTTCGTCTGATCTCGCAGGCCACCTCGGCGAGTGCGTCTTCCGCCAGTTCATCATCCTGATCCAGGAGCGCGCACCATTCGCCCCGGGCGAGCGACAAGGCGGAGTTGGAGCAGGCCGAGATATGACCATTCTTGTCGCGAAAGAGGACTCTGATTCGACGATCTTCGCGCGTGAGATTTTCTAGAAAGGGTTTGATCTGAGGATCTGTGGACGCGTCATCAGCCAGGCAGACTTCCCAGTTTTCATAAATCTGTCGGCGGACCGACGCGATGGCCTGCTCGAGAAATTTTAGGTCGCTATTGTAGACTGGCAGGATGACTGAAATCAGAGGTTGGTGATCGAGCACGAGAATTTTGCGGCGCAGATTCGCGCGCGCCTCAGGCGCCAGGGAAGCGAAGCGCTCGAGCCATTCGTGATAGGTCATCGGACTTGGTCCTTTCGCACCCGCGCGATCAATCCCGTGAAGCGCTCGCCCAGTCGGTCGATGGAGAAATTCTCCGAGAACGTCCGGCGGGCGTTCCCGCCTAACGACGCGATCAGGCCCGGTTCATCGATGCAGCGGCCAAGTGCCTCCGCCAGCGCAAGGCTGTTCTCGGGCGGGACGAGCAATGAGTTCACGCCGTCGCAGAGCCATTCTGCGACGCCCCCGACGTTCGTCGTAACAATCGCTTTCCCGAGGCTCATGGCTTCGAGGATTGCAATCGGCATGGTCTCGTCGCGCGACGAACAAACAAGAACATTGGCGGCAGCGCTCGCCTCGAGCGCTTCCTCATGACCGAGTGCGTCCCGCAACTCAACGTTTGGCATTTGCGCGGCTTGTTGCGCGAGTCGCTCGTAAAACGGGCGATCCAAAATTCGCCCGGCCATTTGGAAAATTGTGCGCGGGCGGGTTGCGGGTCCGAGCTGGGCGATTGCCTGAAGGTAGAGATCCTGGCCTTTCCGCGGCTCGTACGTCCCAAGAAGCAGAAAGCGAATGTGTGCCGAATCGCCTGGTTTTTCGGGCGCAACCCGTACTCCAGGGATTCCGTACGGCACTACTTCGATGGGCCGATCGGTCAGCGTCGCGTAGAGCTGCGCCGTCCGTCGCGTCGGCGTGATGAGAACATCGGCGAGGTCGAGCGCAGGTTTGATTTCAGGAAAGTGCGTGATCAGATGATGCGCCACGAGGCTTTCGTGGATGTACCAAACTGCGGGGATGCCTTGTTCGTGAGCCGCGCGCACGGCCGCCCACATTACCAGGGTATTGGCGACCACGACATGAAATCGGGCGCAAAGCGCCCCGAGTTCCGCCAGATCCGGGGGCGCTGACAAGTCGAGCACCGGAAAAATTTCCACGCCAATTCGCCGCAGCTCATCCGAAATCGGCCCGGACTCCGCCTTCTCCGGTTTCGGGACCGCGACCGCGACCTCCCGGCCGTTGCGCTTGAGCCAGCCGACCAGATGCAAAAGCTGGATCGGCGCACCGCTCCAGGTCGTCTCGTGAGCGAAAAACAGGACGCGGACCGGAGATTGATTCGTCATGCTTACTTGTCAAGATGGGCTCTAACCGGCGGCGAAATTCTGCCTTGGCTTTCGAAGCATATGTCGTCGAGGTGTTCGCTGATTAATCAATTCACAGATGCGCAATATTTTTTCCAAGCGGAAGATCAAACGAAGCCGGCGCATGCCAAAGCAGCTTCACAGCATGTGGAGTGCGATTGATCGTTTCTCTGCGCAGATTCAAGAGAGCGAATTCATGGAGGAAATGATTCGACGCCTCGCTGCATATGTTCCTCACGGCGTGATGGGCCGGATGGACTGTGCCACGCTCTATGGATTGGTAAGATGGCACCGGCCGACCGTGACGGTTGAATCAGGCGGGTATCTTGGGATGTCTTCAGCGTTCATTCTCAAGGCGCTGGCCGACGAAGGCCTGACGGATGCAAAATTGTATAGCATCGAATTTAACAAGGCTTGCCCGCATGGGGTACTCGTTCCGGATGAATTGAGGAGCGGTTTCATCCCTGTCAACGCCGACGTGAAGGATCTGGTAAAGGGCGGCGATCAACTTCCCGGAACGGTTGACATGTTTTTGCACGACAGTTCACACCGCTACCGTCACATGCTTTGGGAGTTCGCCGAATTCTGGAAACGACTGCCTGACGGTGGACTGCTTGTCTCGCACGACGTTCATTTTAGCGCAGCCTTCTCAGAATTTGTCACGAAGACATATGCGCACGACCGGCACGGCTTGCTCGATCCCGATCGTGCGACCCACTATGAATGGGGACGATGGGGTTATATCGGGTTCGTGATAAAAAAGCAGATTTGAAATTAACGTTTTGTGGAATGGGTAATCATACGACGTGGCTCGTGGAATTTGGAGACCGCGAATTGATCGCGCAAGGAAGATCCCGGAACGTGTGACGATGTCTGTTTTCGCAGGTGGCCCAGGCTCTTGAGTCCGGAAGAGAAGCCCAGTCTAGTCTGGCGATGTTTTGGTTTTTTGCTCTCACTGAGGATTCGACCGCCTTTCGGCAATATGCAGAGATGCTCATGGTGGCGGTGCACACGGCGAGAAAATTTACCTCGCTCGTCCCACACTTCATTTATGATGGGAGCGACAATGATTTCACTGCCTGGCTGAGAAGGCACGACGTCCGGATCATTCGGCATCGAAGTTTGTTTCGCGATTCCTTGGCGGAGTTGGGCCGGCAAAAAGGAAATCCGCATTTCGAGGCGGCGTTGTCGGGCGCTTTTTCTCGGGTGGAACTACCGGAGATCGTGGCTCGTCTGGGCGGCGCCGACCGCGTGCTCTACACCGACTGCGACGTGATATTTACGGGTGAGGTCGTCCCTGAATTGAGCAGCAACCCCTGCCGGTATTTCGCGGTCGCTCCGGAAGGAGTGCAGGATGATTACGTCAATATGAACACGGGCGTCATGCTGATGAACCCGGCTCGGCTGCGTGAAACCCTGCCGAAATTTCGTGTATACATTGCGCGAAATTTGGCCGCCCTCGAAAAGGAATCCTGGGACGAAGCGGCCTATCGCTGGTTCTATCGCGACGGCAATGGCCCGCTTTGGGACAGGCTGCGGCCGGAACTAAATTGGAAACCATACTGGGGCGAGTGTGCGGAGGCGAAGATCATCCATTTCCACGGACCGAAGCCGTATCAGCGGGACCATATCGAATCCACCTGGCCTGAATTGAGGCCTTATACCGGCGGGGCTTATCGGGCGGTGGTTGAACGGTGGTCCGAGCTACTCCAGGAATGTCGTTAGGCACGGGCGCGCCGCATTATCCGCTCGATCACCGGAATTTGAACGCCTCAAATCGCGCCGGCGCGGTGTGGGCAATGGCCCACGGGACAGGGCCGCGAACGCTGCTATAAAATCCCGCGCCCGTCGCCGGAGCAAAGGTCGCGACCATCGGCATGAGGGGCCGAGTGATTTCGACGACAGGGACGGCGGCGTTTCGTACGGTTACGTAGTCGGCGTTATTCGAGGGAATAACGATCAGATCACCGCGATGGATCGGCGCATTCTGGGTTAACGGTTTTGCCTTCCACTGTTCCATATAGAATTGGAAGCCCCAGTGACTTTGAAACCAGACCTGGGTCTGTTTCCGGCCAAATCGTTTTTGGAAATAGCGCGCTCCAGCCCGTGACGCGCCGGCTTCGCTATAGTCGGCTCCTGCAACAATCAGGGAGACAACAGCGGCCGCGCCGACCCATCGCAGCTTCGTTAGGGTCCTCAGTTTGCCTTCTCCGGTAGGATCCCAATATCGCATGAGAAGAATGGAAACTGCCGGTGTCATCGGCAAAATGGTTCGAGCTGTGATCGACCAGTTGAGCAGTGCGACAAAAGCAAAAGTTCCAATCATCCAGAGTAGGAGCAGGAGAGATTCAGCGTCCTGACTGATTCGAAAATCCCACATTGCGAGCGCGAGAAGCGAGGCGCCAATGGTGGCAAAGAGACATCCCTGGAAACGGACTGCCAGCTCATTGACTCCGAGATCTGCCGGCATCGGGACGCAGGTCCAAAACAACGCACCGATCAGGAGCAGAAATCCGATTCCGCCAACAACTCCTTTCGCGCTGCGAATCCCTGTCAGAAACAGGGCGCCAATCATGGAGCCACCGACAAATGAGCAGCCGGTTAGAAGCTTGATCTGGATCGGGATCCGGACCTCGACTGCGACATCTCGAAGGTAAAGCATCGCACTGCTAAAAAGAGGGTGTCCGTATTTTGCCCTCGTGATCAACTCGAAGCCGACAGCGACGAGGAGAGGTATCATCAGGTAACTGAGGTGAAGTCGAACCCGGCGCTCCCGCATCAACGTGTAAGCCAGGAGCAGAGGAACAAGACTGATCCCGAAATATTTGGTCAGCGTTGCACCGGTGATGAGAACCGCAGAGACCAAAAGCAGGTTCGATTTTGACCGGTCTAAACCGGTGATCCAGAAATGAATCGCCCACATCCAGAATGCGAGAAGCATTACGTCACACATCACATGAGAGGCCGAAATCAGGAACACTGGTGTGAAGAGAGTCAGGAAGGCCGCCGTGAGAGGACTGCGGCAAAGCCGCTTGGCCAAAGCGAACGTTCCGACGACCGCGGCGATGGCCGGGAGGAGAAATGCGCCGTGTATTGCAACCTCGCCGAACCCCACGAACGATCCGATAGCGGCGATGTAATAGGAGCAGAGCGGAGGATTTTGCATCGCGACCCACATTGGTTGGGCGAGGGAAGACCAGTGGACGATGCCTCCATAAGGATCAAAAGGCTGCCGCATGATTTGCTGACCCATCCAGAGAAACAGCGGATCATCGATGTCGTAAGCCTTGTTAAGAAACGGCAGCAAAGCCGCAAGCGTAAGACCGCCTAGAAGGACTTTGGAGCGCCTATCGTTCATCTGTCCCATTAGTTCGTCCTGCGGCTTCGGCGCCAAGCGTAATCACAAGAACCAGAACGACCGACCAGAGTGGAAGAATCGGAGACAAAAACCGGTCCTGGGTTGCATCGAAGGCCGTGGCGTCAAGCCAGGCAAGCAGGGCGGCCCGCAAAAAGACCGCGCCCGCCAGAAGCACGATCGCGCCAATAAGACCGCGGTGTTCCTTCACGCTTTTCTTGGAAAGAAGCAGGTAGATGACAGCGCCCACCGTGAGCGTGTGCAGCAAAACAATGGCAATCCAGTGGTAGCGGCCGATAAACCTTTCCACAGATGGAGCCGTGCCATCCCGAGGTTCAGTCCCGGGCGAGCGTCGCAAGGTCATTTGGTCGTAGAGATGAGTTTCGTCTTTCGTTAGGAGGGAATCTTCCGAGAGTGGTTTGACCGGCCACTGCACGAAGACCCGGGCGACCACTCGTCCGGCCGAAGCGGGAAGCCGGCGAAGGCCGCCGCTCTGCACGAAAGGATCGAGGAAACCATCGAGAACAAAACGGGTCGGAAGCCGGCCGTCGTCGCAGGCGGCATTGATTTCCCGAGCCGCCCGAGTGAAAAAACGCTGGGCGGTCTTGGGCGACGCGAAGATCCCCTCTGTGTTCGCCGCCTGGCGCGTCGCCCAGACAATCCAGCCGACACCGATCTCGTTAGGTGTGCCTGTTCGCCGCATCGTCTCGACCCGCCAGGCTTCACCGAGCGGGCCATTAATCGACTCGCGCAACTTGGCGAAAGTCGGGCTGACCGCGAACGCGCGATGCAGAGTGTCCATGGTAATTGCGGCATAGGGTTTTGGCTCGGTCGGCTTGATCCGCAGCAGGCTGTGATAGAGCGCTTGAAAGGCCGGCGCCGTCATCTCCGAGCGGGCGAAGGACCCAAAGACACGATCGTTCCCTGCGTAGACCAGAGTGATCAGAATGATCGCGGTTCCGCTGGTGATGGCGATCGGCTTAGCGCTCGCGTCTCTTTCCCGCAGATAAAATACTGCTACCCAAAGCCCGAGCAGGGCGACGACCAGGATGCCTTCCTCGCGCGTGTTCCAAAGGATCGCGATCGCCACTCCGGCGGCAACAGCGCTCCACCAGCTACGCGTCGAGAGGGTCAGGAGCAAACCACCGAGGACATACCACAACATCGCGACGTAGAACGCGTCGGACATCGTATAATCGTTCTCCTGAAATCCGATCGGGTGAAGGCAAAGAACGAGAAAACTCGCGAGGCAAGCCCAGCGATTGACACCAAGACTGCGAAAAGCGACGAGAAGAGTAAGCGCGCCTCCGATTTGCGTGAGTTCGATCGCCAGCCGTAACGGAAGATGGAACCAATGCACGAGTGCAATCCAAAGAGGGTAGGCACACGGCCGGATGAAGGCGATCCAATCATACGGCGTCCCCCAATACCAATGACTGGCCGAGCGCACATACCAGAGAGCGTCGTACTGCGTTGCGCTGCCAACTATCTCTTCTCCCCTAACGAGCCAAAGTTTGAATACAGTAATGCACGCGATCGCCAGAACAAAGGCTCCGCGAGAAAGAGATCGGCGGGTCACTTTTTTCCCAAGAACAAAGCCAAAAACCGCCCGAAGACAGCCCGGATGAAGCCGAATGCAGCGGAATACTTCCTCACCTGCCAGACGATCGTGTGGCCGTTGCCGACTTTGTCATCCGTTTCCTGGAAAGCGATTTCTTCGAGTCGGGCCCGCGCATGGCTTTGATTGAACCAATGACCAATCTCTCGCAGTAGACTTGGAGAAAAGACGGTGTAGTGGCCCCTACCCATTCCGCGTTCTTCGGGTGGAAAAGCTTCACCGCGTCGCTTTTTCTCAAAGAGTTGGACGAGCGATGGCAGGGAGGTCACCGGGCGATCTTTGTCCGAGACCGCCGCATCTCGCTTGGGCACGATGACAAAGAGATAGCCGCCAGATCGGGTGACTCTGACCCACTCGTCGAGCGCAATGAGCGGATTTGGAAGATGTTCCCAGACGTGAGAATGGAGCACGAAATCGGTACTGTCGTCGGGGACCGGAATATCCGCAGCGTCGGCGGAGATATCGATCGCTGCGAAGCTCCCGCACATTTCCAGCTGCGATTGCTTGAAAAACTCGTAGTCGAAGGGATCTCGATCCGCGGCCAGCCCGACGTTCCGGGTATTAAGGCCAAACGGGTTGTGCGCGGCCGGGCCGATCTCCAGGCCCTCTAGCCTATCGAGGAGTTTGTGCGCGAGCCTGGACTCCGGAAAAATGGTGGACGATGAGGGATGAGATTCTTCTGTGGGCATGGTTGACCGCGCGGGTGGAACGAGCCTTCTCCACCGTGCATGGGGACTCAAGAGGAATTATGAGTTCCAGCCCCGGGGGCCACCCAATGTTCTGATGCATGACGGCGATTCACATCGGCCGGGGTCACCGCGCCCGGCTGCAACCTGCATCGGCCGCGAACGCCTTGCGCGTTGCTACCAAAGACGCGGTTTAAGGCCGGCGTTCCGGGGCCAAAGGATCGGCGCTCACAGAGTGCCACCACGACGCGCCATTCTCAGCTTGCGCAACCGGAAGGGCGCTTGAAGTTGCTCCGCAATGACCCTTCCCGAGGCCACGCGCCGTTCGCTTTCCCTGTCCGCCTCGAGCGAGCCCCGGTTTTGGTGGCATCGGTTGCCCCGGAGCAATTATGTGCCGCCTGTCTATGCCAGTCTGACCGAGCAAGAATGGCAACTGATGCAGGATTGGTTCGCGGAGACGACCCGCCAGAACCTGATTGGCGAATGCGTCGTGCC
>Ga0207645_10001124_pt1 | contig 22129 bp, 21 predicted proteins | sample KBSM53metaG_FD_184331 | JGI IMG/M metagenome (GOLD analysis project Ga0207645, IMG submission 184331) | Miscanthus rhizosphere microbial communities from Kellogg Biological Station, Michigan, USA - KBS M5-3 metaG (SPAdes) (version 2) | ecosystem: Host-associated > Plants > Roots > Rhizosphere >...
CTTTGTTTTATACGTTTAAATTGTTTTCTAATAATTGCCGTGGTAATTCTATCGATAGTTACGTTGCTTGCGATACGTTTAGTGCCGGAAAATATAAAGCCATTCCTTATTTGGACGTAAGTACCGTTTATTCCAAAGAAAAAGGTTCGGTGATCATCAATGTCATCAATCGTCATAAAGAGAAGGCTATTACAACAGAGATCATCAATCAATCCGGAAATTTTTCAGGCAAGCCTTCTGTTAGCGAAGTAACGGCAGGCGATCTAAGTGAAGCATTCAGTTTTGACAAACAGAAGGAGTATATGCCTGTATCAAAAGATGCAACTGCAAAGGGTAATAAAATTGTTTATTCATTTCCACCCCATTCTTTTACACAGATCATCGTAAAGGTAGAGTGAATGTGACGGAAGAAGGAAGATTTGCTTCGTCACCTTCACGTTTTAATTTAAATTGAATGGCAAATGACCCAGCAAATATTTAACCAATCGGCATGAAGACGTTAGTTTGCACTGAACCTGGAAAATTTGAATACAAGCATATGGAGCGACCACAATTAGAAGAAGGTCGCGCTATTATCAGGATCAGGCGAATTGGAATTTGCGGAACAGATTTGCATGCGTTTGAAGGCACACAGCCTTATTTCAGCTATCCCAGGATTTTGGGACACGAGTTGGCCGGAGAGTTGATTGAATTTGATAATGCGCCGGGTTTTAAAATAGGCGAAACAGTTTCATTTATCCCTTATTTGAATTGTGGTCATTGTATAGCCTGTCGAACTGGCAAACCAAATTGTTGTGTGAACCTAAAGGTTTGCGGAGTTCATTTGGATGGCGGTATGGTTGAATATCTGTCCGTGCCCTCGTCGTCATTGCTGCACGGTAACGGATTGGATTTTGATGAACTGGCATTGGTTGAGCCACTGGCTATTGGCGCACACGGGGTAAAAAGAGCCGGAGTCCTCAAGGATGAATTTGTTTTGGTGATAGGAGCGGGTCCTATTGGATTAGGAACAATGGAGTTTGCTCGAATGGAAGAGGCAAAGGTCATTGCATTAGATGTGAATGAACAGCGCCTTGAATTTTGTAAACACAAATTAAATACTGCTTACACGATCAATGCTCTTACCATGAACGTTGTCGAAAAATTAAAACAGATCACCGATGGTGATATGCCCACTGTTATCATGGATGCTACCGGAAATTTAAGAGCGATCAATAATGCCTTTCAATACATGGCACATGGAGGTAGATACATATTAATTGGGTTGCAGAAAGGAGATATTTCTTTCAGCCATCCTGAATTTCATAAAAGAGAAGGCAGCCTAATGAGCAGTCGCAATGCAACGAGGGGAGATTTTGAATATGTGATCTCGTCGATAAAAAACGGGCACGTAAAGCCAAAACATTTTATTACTCATCGTGTGCATTTTGATGAAGTAAAAAAAGAATTCAAAGGCTGGCTGGATCCCGCAAATGGAGTTATTAAGGCAATCGTTGAATTGTGAAAATGATCGAAAGACCAGTTGAAACTCCACATGATTTAATGATGAATAAAGTTTTGTTTCTAAATATGCGAACAATGAAAAATTGGATAACGATTTTTGCGTGCACCGTGATAATGGCTGTTGCTGCCAAAGCTCAAAACATCGTCAGTCCTGCTTCACCTGGTTTTGATGTTGTGCGTGAGAATATCGGTCACGGAAGGGTCGACACCATAAATTACTCGTCAAAAACAGTAGGCACGGTAAGAAGAGCATTGATCTACACGCCTCCCGGCTACTCAAAAAGGAAAAAATATCCTGTACTGTATCTGCTGCACGGCATTGGAGGCGATGAAAAAGAATGGCTCAATGGCGGCCATCCCGAAGTGATCCTCGATAATCTGTACGCAGACAGTAAAATCGAGCCAATGATCGTTGTCATGCCCAATGGGAGGGCCATGAAAGACGATCGTGCAGTGGGAAATATTTTTGACAGTGCGAGAGTGCAGGCGTTCGCCACCTTTGAAAAGGACCTTCTCAATGATTTAATTCCTTATATAGAAAAGAATTTTTCGGTTGTCAAAGATCGTGAGAACCGTGCGATTGCTGGTCTTTCAATGGGCGGCGGCCAATCGTTAAACTTTGGGTTGGGCAATCTTGACCAATTTGCCTGGATCGGAGGTTTTTCGTCCGCACCCAATACAAAACCTGCAGCGCAACTAATTCCAGATCCTGAGGAAACAAAAAGGAAACTGAAACTTCTTTGGATTTCATGTGGCGCAAGTGACAACCTCATCCTGTTTAGCAAAAGAACCCACGATTATCTTGTGAAGAACAATATTCCTCATATTTACTACATAGAACCTGGAGTGCATGATTTCAAAGTATGGAAAAATGGATTGTACATGTTCTCTCAGCTCATATTCAAGGCCGTTGATACTTCCACTTTTTCAAAATATCCTGTCGTGGGTGCACCGGCATCGAGCAATGTACGTTCGGCACAATATCCCCAAATATTAGCAGACCACCGGGTGATCTTTCGTGTAAGAGCGCCTGATGCCCAAAGAGTGCAAATTGACCTTGGTAAAAAATACGATATGATGAAGGACACCGGTGGCTATTGGCAGGTTACCACTGATTCAATCGGTGAAGGCTTTCACTACTATTCACTACTGGTAGACGGGGTTGCCGTAGCAGATCCTTCAAGCGAAAGTTTTTATGGAATGGGAAGGATGGCAAGTGGAATTGAAATTCCCTCCGCGGGCGGTGGATATTATGCAATGAGAAATGTCCCGCATGGGGACATCAGGATCAAGAAATATTTTTCTACGGTTACTAATTCATGGCGGCAATTTTACATCTACACACCGCCCGAGTATGATGTTAATATAAAGGATAAATATCCGGTGCTTTACATTTTGCATGGCGGGGGTGAGGATGAAAGAGGTTGGGCAATCCAGGGCAAAACCGATATTATACTTGATAACCTGATCGCCGATAAAAAAGCAAGACCAATGCTTGTAGTGATGATGGACGGAAATGTAAGTAGTGGAGGATTGGCAGGGTTCGGTGAACAAAGTTTGAAAAAGTTTGAAGATGAATTGAAGAATGCTGTTATTCCATTCATCGAAAAAAATTATAGATCAGAAACCGATGCAGGCAACAGGGCGCTTGCAGGGTTATCATTAGGCGGATTACAAACGTTATATGCAGGAATAAGAAATACAAACATGTTTTCTTATCTCGGTGTTTTTAGTTCCGGGTGGTTTGCCAATCAACCGGCTCTGTCCGATCCACAGTATGCGTTCATGAAAGAAAATGCCACAAGTATCAACAATAATTTGAAATCGTTTTGGATCGCGATGGGTGGCCAGGAAGATATCGCTTACAATAATTGCAAGATCATGCTCGGCAAGTTTGATGAGATCGGTGTTGAGTATACTTACAGCGAATATCCCGGCGGACATACCTGGCCGGTATGGAGAAACAACCTGTACAATTTTGCACAGGTTCTATTCAAATAAAATTTTTATTGTAGGAATTCAGTCAAGATTTGGTTAGATAATTATCCGATCTCCGCTACTATAGCTGAATGCATTATGTAATATGTGTTTTGGCTCCGCCATAATAAAGCAAGCCACCTGATGGATGCCGATGCAGTGCATCCCAACAAGTGGCGTCGAAGATCTTAGAATATGTTTAGATAACATGCATTGTTAGTGGATTGCTTTTGACATTTAATACCTGGACAACCACTTTTGAACCTTCATGGGCTGGTATTAAATAAGCCGTCATGTATTGGCAAACAGGTACAACCTGGGAAACACCATCAACATTGATTTCAACTTGGTAATAAAGACTGCCATCCAAAGGCTGAATTTGAAGTAAATAACCATCCAAGTTGTTGTGAACTAGCTGAACGGCAATTTCTTTGTTTGATTTTGCTTGACCAGTTTGAGCATTTGAGGTAGCCCAAAGTCCAATTAAAAGGACAAAACCTAAGATTACTTTTTTCATTTTGTATTTGCGTTTTTAAAGGGTAATAGAGATTCACTGTCCTCATAGAAAAATTGGAGTGTTAAGCTATTCCCAGGATGTATGGAGTGATCGATAAGATCAGAATACGGCCGCAATGATAACGGGGAAGATTGTAGGGGTTAACAGTACGGATTCAACTGATCGAAGCTCTTCGTTAGGAGTATTTGGGCTTTCTGAATGTGAAGACAAACATATACTGCAGATTCCAGGCTTGCAAGTGTTTTTCCATAAAAATTTTCGTCATATGCCTAAGGGATTCCACGTCAGGCCGAGCGTATTTTTTCGGGATCGCTTATAGTAGGGGCTACAATTTCATTTTTTGAAACAGGAATATTTAATCCAATACGCACTGATCCGCGCGAGACTTTTACGGGATTGGTTTGCGCTTCCGGATGCCTTTTTTATGTAACTTAATTGCTATAATTCTTTGGCAAATGAAGGCAGCATCGATCCGCGGAAATATTCGCTCCCTGCAATCCAGGAGGAAAGTAATCAAAACCCTTGCGATAGGCACAGCCGGCTTGCTATTTTCTCCCAACCCATTGTTAGCTTGCACTCGCAAGAAGAAAGACAAACTCGGTATCGCATTGGTAGGGCTGGGCTATTACAGCACCGATCTTCTGGCTCCCGCGCTTCAAAAAACAAAGAACTGTTACCTCGCCGGAATTGTAACCGGAACGCCATCAAAAGCCGAAGCCTGGCAAAAGAAGTATAACATACCGGACAAAAATATTTTCAATTACCAATCATTTGAGCAACTCGCCAATAACGATGAAATAGATATTGTCTACATTGTTCTCCCTCCTTCGATGCATAAAGAATACGTGGTGCGTGGTGCTAATGCAGGCAAACACGTGTTTTGCGAAAAGCCGATGGCCATCACTTCTGATGAATGTCAGGCAATGATTGATGCATGCAAATCACTGAAGAGAAAATTAGCCATTGGATACCGGCTCCAACATGAACCCAACACGCAAGCATATAGAAAAATCATCAAAGATCAGTCACTTGGAAAAGTAAGGAACGTGAGTTGCGCGGCAGGTTACGTGGAAAACAGGACAGATCACTGGAAACAGAAGAAAGAAATGGGTGGGGGTGTTATGTATGATATGGGCGTCTACCCGATCCAGGGAGTACGTATGGGTACGGGAATGGAACCTATTGCTGTTGTTTCGGCGAAAACATCTACCAATCGGCCGGAGATTTACAAAGATGGCCTTGATGAGATCGCGATAGCAACGCTCGAATTTCCAGGTGGCGTGACAGCCGATATCAAAACCAGTTTTGCTGAAAACATCAACTTTTTGAACATCGCCTGCGAGCGGGGAGAGATCAAAGTGAGTCCCTATCAACAATATGCGGGAGTTAGAGGTACGAGTCCTCTTGGCGAAATTAATTTTCCGTACGATGTTCCATGGCAGCAGGCCAGGCAAATGGACGACGACTGCCTGTCTATCATGAATGGTGAACCCATGCAGGTTCCAGGTGAGGAAGGTCAAAGAGATATCCGGATCGTCGAAGCGGTCTACGCCGCTGCTAAGACCGGGCAACGAGAAAAGGTGTAAAACGGTCAGAAAGTTAAGAGCACTATCAATGAAGATCTTACCGATTGGCACATTGAAGGAAATCACTAAAAAATAGGGTTAGACAATTTTATCATCTCCGCTTTGCTGGCTGAGATGTTTTAAAAAAGATTCTTTCCAATCTGAGGTTTTAACCACAAGGATTATTGGAATATAACAACGTGGTGAACAGGTGTAAAATAAGTGTGCAAACAGATTTTCTGTCTATCAGCAGCCGGTTAACAAAACCGTTAACATTTTTAAGAACAAGACAAAGCAAGTTGCAACACTCATGAGCTGTGTTCACTGCCGATCCCGCCACGGGTGAAAGGCTTTTTAAACCGTCTTTCATATTTTATCCAGTGTCAAAAAAAATGGACTGGGGAAAAGAAAATTATTAAAAAAACCAGCTTAGCTTGGGCATGGCACGACAATTACAACTACTAACCTTGTAAAATAAAATTGATCATATGACATCCATCTTGGTTATCGATGACAACAAAGACCTTCGCGAAAACGCCGCCGAAATACTTGAACTGGCAGGCTATAAAACATTCACGGCCGAGAGCGGAAAAAAAGGAGTGGAGACAGCGCTGAAAGAAAAACCAGATGTCATCGTATGTGATATCATGATGCCTGAACTGGATGGGTATGGCGTACTTCATTTGCTTCGGAAAAACCCGGGCGTGGAAAATATCCCGTTTATATTCCTGACCGCCAAAACTGAAAGAAGCGATTTCAGGAAAGGAATGGAAATGGGGGCAGATGATTACTTAACAAAACCATTTGAAGGTATTGAACTCCTGAATGCCATTGAAATGCGGTTGAAGAAGGCAGAAGTGATGAAACAAAAATATGCCCTATCCGAACAAGGCATAACCCAGTTTCTGAAAGATGCGAAAGATGCTGGTATGATGAGCGAGTTGTCGGAACAATACAGTATTGAAAGATATGAGAAAAAACAAACTCTTTACCAGGAAGGCCGGAGGCCGCGATTCTTATACTACCTGGTAAAAGGAAAGGTCAAAGCTTTTAAAGCGCACGAAGATGGCAAAGATTACATTACTGATATTTTTACCGACGGGGATTTTATAGGTTATTCCGCATTGATTGACGACAAAAATTATGATGATACTTCCGTGGTACTCGAAGGAGCCGAAATCATGCAAATACCCAAGGATGATTTTTTACAAATGATATATGGAGACATGAATGTGGCCGCCAAGTTCATCCGCATTATTACTCAAAATGTCAAAGAAAAAGAAGACCGGCTGCTTAACCTCGCGTATAGCTCGTTACGCAAAAGAGTAGCAAAAGCTTTGGTTGAATTAAATGGAAAATACAACGCGCCCGGCGAAAATAAGCCGATAGAAATTTCGAGGGAAGATATTGCGCACTATATAGGAACGGCAACAGAGTCACTGATCCGCACGCTGAGCGATTTCAAAGCAGAAAAATTGATTGATATAACGGAGGGCAAAATAAGGATCTCAGATACAGAAAAATTAAAAAACTTGCTATACTGATCGTACAAGGCAATAACAAATGAACAATCACTATTTTATGGCAATATTGCGTGAATAGCTTGAGAAGAGATTACGTGGCCGGAGCCCTGATCATATCGCTCACCCATAAAAAAAGAACACTTAGAAACACCAACGATTTAGAGGTGAAAGATCATGAAATTAGAATTTGCTCTTAAATGACTGTTATCATTTGTATAGATGACAACAATTCTTCTTTCGTACATATGGCTGTCGCAATTTTGAATTAAGAAAAGACTTTCCAATTGATCAGGAGAAGGTAAAATAAAAATCAGTGATTGCCTTTTTTTAAGATTTTATTTAGATAACAAACAATAAAACAATTCATCATTATCAAAAATCAAATTTCATGTCGATCAATAAAGAATGGCATTTGGCGCACCCTATGCCTCCCCACGCTACCATTGAACAGAGAATACATTGGCATGTCGAGCATTTGAAGAATTGTGGTTGCAGAACGGACATTCCATTGAAACTAAGGCAGGAAATGAAAAGGAGAAAGATAAAACTTCAGTGAATGACGTCAGACTGCTGTTACCAGAATGCAGCGATTCCCAGCAAATGCCGGGAGATTTTGTTAACCCTGATGACAATCACAAAGGGCATTAACGATGATCATTCCTATAGAAGTCATGGTTAAATAAGTTTGACAAAACAATTAGACTTAAAAGAAAAATCAGAAAACATAAGAACCCGGTATCCGGTCATTTGCCAATAGTAACAGTTGAAAATAACTGCAATGTCTAACATTCTTACCCTCACTTTTAGTCCCTGCATTGATAAAAGCTTTTCCATACCGGAACTTATTCCGGAAAAAAAGCTAAGGACCAGTATTCCAAAAACTGAACCCGGTGGGGGTGGCATAAACGTAGCGAGAGTGCTTGCACGACTGGGCGTAAACGCGACTGCACTTTATCCATCCGGAGGATATACCGGCAAGGCGCTTGATCAGTTAATGGCAATAGAACACATTCCTGTGATAGCCGTCGCAGCGCGAAATGAAACACGGGAAAGCATTATCGCCCTTGAAACATCGACCAATAAACAATATCGTTTTACACCACCCGCTCCAACATTAAGTGAAAATGAATTGAAAAAGATATTCGATCGCATCGAAGAGATCAATAAACTTGATTTTATCGTTGTAAGCGGTAGTTTGCCTGCGGGTATCTCACCAAACATATTTTCCCGGATTGATGCCATTGCCGGAAAAAGGAAAGCAAAACTTATCGTAGACACATCCGGTGAAGGGCTTAAATACGCGGTTGACCAGGGAGTCTATTTGATCAAACCGAATATTTCCGAGTTGGCCTATCTCGCGGGGAAAGACCTGCACACGATTGACATAGTTCGCCAGGCGAAAAGTATTATAAAAACGAAAAATTGCGAGATCATTGTCGTTTCCCTGAATGCAGCGGGGGCTATGCTGGTAACGAAAAACGCAGCTATAGCGATTACACCACCCGCAGTTAAAGTCAAAAGCACTGTTGGTGCCGGAGACAGTATGGTCGCAGGGATTGTTTTTGCCTTGTCAAGAGGTGACGATATTGAAACCGCTTCCCAATATGGTGTCGCTTGCGGCACTGCAGCGACGTTGAATGCCGGCACTGAACTGTGTCATAAAAAAGACGTTGAGGCTTTGTTTAACCAGATCAGGTCATTGTCCAATAAGCCCTTGATGAAATCGTGACTTGCTGAGTCTACAAACTGGATCAGGTGCTGTGCATAAAAAGCAATACGAGGCCGGCGCTGATCAGTAAGCCAGCTGACCATTGTCATTTCCGAACAGAAGTTTTCATCTAGCCTACTTTAAACATTCATATTAGATCGAAAAAGATAATTTAGGTAGTTTTTTAAAAGAAAATAAAAAGTTGATAAGGGATTACCTGGATACCTGGCTCTAAACATTCAAATTGAAATTGATTCGCATGTTCTCCAAATCGACGATCGTGGACTAAGTGGCAAAGAATGAACCCTCCGAACTTTTTTCACAACGCCCTGTCTTCTCTCTTAAATGAATGCGAAAAATGATTCCATCAATTTTGTCGACTTCTGACACAAATGGCCATTGCGACCCCAGCTGCATTGTCTGGCTGCTTAGTATGGGCAGCTTTCTTTCTCTCAATATTCTAATTGCTTCGCTGCGATCGTTCCCGCCAGGCAACTCTTCGAATGACCCCCAGGCGATGACGCTCTGCCAGTTTGCAAGGTTCTTCGTATTATCAATCTCAAAACACACCTCCGGATTCTTTCTCATCATATTTAGTTTCATTCCTGCAAACGTATGGCAGTAGACAAAGTTTCCGTCATAGGCATAGCTGACCGGAACCACGTAGGTTATCCCATCGGCGTGACACCCGATACGTCCAACCAACTGTTGTTGTAACAATTGTTCAACTTCCGCTGAATTCATTTTTTCGAACATAACTTTTGTTTTCTCAAAGAAAGGTTTAACCCGTGTTGAAAAAGATGACGGGCATCAAAAAGGAATTTGATAAATGTCAGGACAGTTCGATTCCCGGCTCTTTTTGTGAAGATCCATAGTCTTTGCAGGTCAAACTGCTTTTAAAGGTTAGTGAAAGACCCATCCGTGGGCTGGGCCTTCCCGCTACTAATACAACGTTCAAAAGAATTTTCACATAATAAAAATTGCTTAAAGCTATTGCATTTAGGCATCCGGGAAAATGAGCATTGTCAAGGCTTTTTCTGACTGTTGTCAACGTGAAGGGTCCGACTCGGCCACCCAATTGTGCATAATAATTTGTTAAGTAATTAAAATCAGGTAAGGCTGTTCGAATAAAATTTAATTTTGAAAAAACACACCACTATGCGCATCCTATGTACAACTCTAGTGAGTTTTTTCTTTTTGTCTTCTAATCTTTGGGAGACAGATTTTGAAAGGGCAAAAGAAGAAGCAAAGCATGAGCACAGATATATATTGCTCAACTTTTCCGGTTCCGACTGGTGTGGCCCCTGTATTAGGATGCACAAGGAGATTTTTGAAGACGCCGCGTTTACAGGATACAGCAACGAACATCTTATATTAGTGAATGCCGATTTTCCCAGGCTGAAAAAACACAGTCTCTCACCCGACCAGCAAAAGAAAAACGACCAGCTTGCTGACTCTTACAATAAAGAAGGAAAATTCCCTTTAACGCTGTTACTAACTGCTGATGGTAAGATTTTAAAGACATGGGATGGACTTCCTCCAGTTTCGGCTGCAGAGTTCACCACCCAGGTAAAAGCCGTTGTTGATGCAAATAACTGAGACAGTTTGTATAGCTTCCGATGTGTACAGAAAGGTTTTGAAGCTGATGGGCAACCGCTTTGAGATAAGTGTTGTTGCCGATGATGCCGTATGGGCACACGAGTGCATTGAAAAGGCTGTTGAAGAGATCAGGCGAATTGAGAATCTGCTCACCACATTCAATGAAAGCAGCCAGACTAATCTTATCAACCGGAATGCAGGCATTGCTCCTGTGCAGGTCGACAACGAAGTATTTGAACTGATCCGCCGCTCAAAAAAGATTTCAGGAATTACGCAGGGCGCCTTTGATATCACTTATGGATCCATCGATAAACGTCTCTGGAATTTCGATAAAAACATGACTGCATTGCCCGACCCGGGTGTTGCAAAACAACGGGTACGGCTCATCAATTATAAAAATATAATCCTGGATGAAAAAAAAAGCACTGTGTTCCTGAGAGAAAAAGGAATGAGAATTGGTTTTGGCGGCATCGGTAAAGGTTACGCTGCTGAATGCGCGAAAGCTCTTTTACAAAAAAAAGGAATTAAAAGCGGCATCGTGAATGCTGCAGGCGACCTTACCACATGGGGCTATCAACCTGATGGAAAGCCATGGACCATCGGCATCGCCGATCCTAATGCATCGCGCGAAATTTTTTCGCACCTGACTATTACCGACACATCAGTAGCCACTTCGGGCAACTATGAAAAATTTGTTACGATCGATGGAAAAAAATATTCGCATACCATCGATCCTAAAACAGGATTACCTGTGACAGGTATTAAAAGCGTCACGATTATTTGTTCCAATGCGGAGATAGCCGATGCAATGGCCACCCCTGTGATGATCATGGGCATTACGGCGGGCATCGACATGGTGAACCAGGTAAGAGGACTTGCCTGCATTATCATTGATGAAAATGACCGGATCTACACATCCAAAAACATACATTTATCATGACTACAAAAAACAGGCAGAAAAGCATTATAGATTTTATTCTATTATTTGCCATGAGTGGTTTAATCATAGGATCCTGTACACCTGTAAAGGAATACCAGAAGAACAAACTGAACGATTCAGAAATGTCACTTTCAAGTCGCAAGGTGGAAAGGACCGAGTTGAATTTTCAATCGTACCGCGAAGGTGCTTCAGGAGTCAATGGTGGCAAAACGGGAGGAGGATGCGGCTGTAATTGATCAAGCTGTAAGTTTTTTGTATGAAGAAATTATTTTTATCGGTGATCGGGATGTACGTAAGCATTCTCGCAGCTTTTTCCCAAAGCCAGGATGCAGATTCTTCAACATACAGATCACGTAAGCTCAATTTTGAAGAAGCTAATATCATATCAAGTTATTATAGCCAGGATGGTAACAACGCTGCAGTGACCGGTGGCATCGGTTCGGAAAAACTGACCGATATCGCCAACGTCATCGATCTTAAACTAAGCCTGTACGACAAGCGAAACCGCAAACATACTTTTACTGGCGAAATAGGCATCGATCATTACACCTCAGCATCATCTGATAAGATCGATCCAAAAACAATTTCATCGGCCTCTCATGCCGATACAAGATTCTATCCTTCTCTTGGATGGACAATGGAAAATGAGAAGAAGGGAACAACTGTCGGCGCCGGCATTTCTTATTCAAGTGAATTCGATTACCAATCGGTTGGCGTTAATGTAAACTTTGCGCAAAAGACCCGAAACAAGAACGGAGAGCTCGCGGCAAAGCTGCAAGCGTATATTGACCAGGTCTCGCTTATCTATCCTATAGAACTTCGAACCTGGAATTCTGGTGAGGGCGATGATTACGCTACTACCGGGCGGAATACATTCAGTGGTGGTTTATCGTGGTCGCAGATCATCAATAAAAATTTGCAGGTGCTGCTGGATGGAGAAGTGGTATACCAACAAGGTTACCTGGGACTTCCTTTTCATCGCGTGTATTTCGACGATAACTCTGTCCACGTCGAAAATCTTCCCTCGACGCGTTTGAAAATACCTCTCGGCATACGCGCAAATTATTTTATAGGGGATAAATTCATCTTAAGAACATGGTATCGTAATTACCATGACAACTGGGGGATCAATTCCAATGCTCTACAGGTAGAAACGGTTTTCAAATTAAATCCATTTTTATCGATAACTCCATTCTACAGATTTTACCATCAAAGCGCTGCGGATTATTTCGCTCCGTACCAAGCCCATACCGCCGCGGATGAGTTTTATACCAGCAATTACGATCTTTCCAAATTCAACAGTAACTTTTTTGGTGCAGGCCTCCGGATCGCGCCGCCTGAAGGAGTTTTTAAACTCAAACATTTTAATTCGCTCGAGTTACGCTATGGACACTATCAGAAGACAAGCGGCATGAATTCAAATATTATTTCGATAAATCTGAGATTGAAATAGAATAAAAGTAGCAAGAACCAGAGATGATTATCTGCATCTTGTTTTTTGTTTTAAAATACCTTCTTCTTAAACAGTTAAAATATTTTGGTAAGAATCCGGCGAAATCGGTGCATTTAAAATGCCGGGATTTTTTAGGATGGTCAAACGACAACGTCGGGGAAAAGGCTCAGAGTTTTGATTTAACTACAGCTTCGGGAATCATCGAAAACCCGGTTTGATAAATCTCTTACCTTCGCTACACAGGCTGGAATGCTTAAATTTCGTTGAAGCACCTGCTTGATGTGGAAAACCCATCAAAAAAACAAACTCTTTACCAAAGTGGCGAACAACCTTGTGATCTATACTACTATGCAACTCGATCTTGATAGCTATAAAAAACTGGTGGAAAATGTAAAAGACCATGCCATCTTTGTTCTGGATATTAACGGTCACATTGCCAGTTGGAATAAAGGCGCCGAAAAAATTAAAGGATATAACGAGCGGGAGGTGATCGGAAAGCACATGTCTATTTTTTATACAAAAGATGATATCGAAAAGAACATTCCGGAAAAAAATTTACAAAGCGCAAAAAGACTGGGACAGTTCGAAGAGGAAGGCTGGCGGGTTCGTAAAGATGGTTCTTTGTTCTGGGCTAGTGTAACCTTTACGGCGCTGCGTGATAAAAACGGAAATCTCACCGGTTTTGGCAAGCTAACCCGTGATATGAGCAGGCGAAGACAGAACGAAGACGAGATCCAGCGGTTAAACAGGCAACTGGAAAACCAATTACAACAAAGTCGGACGGAAGTGCTGGATTATAAGCACGCATTGGATGAATCGTCTATTGTTGCTATTACAGATCAGAAAGGCATCATTACACACGTAAATGATAATTTCTGCAAGATCTCAAAGTATTCAAAAGAGGAATTATTGGGCCAGGATCACCGCATCATCAACTCAAGGTATCATCCGAAAGAGTTTATCCGCGATTTATGGGTAACTATTGCAAATGGGAAAATATGGAGAGGTGAATTAAAGAACAGGGCAAAAGATGGAACCCACTATTGGGTAGATACGACGATCGTCCCCTTTATAAATGAAAAAGGCAAGCCCTATCAATACCTGGCTATACGGAGTGATATCACGGAACGCAAACGTGGGGAAGAACAGATCATACGGATCAACCAGAACCTTGAAAAGAAGATCAAAGAGAGGACTCTCGAGTTGACCGAAGCCCTCGAAAGGGAAAAAGAAGTAAGCGACATGAAATCACGATTCGTCTCCATGGCCTCGCATGAATTCCGCACTCCTTTGAGCGCTATTCTTTCCAGTACATCCCTTATTGATCATTATAAAGACCCGGAACAAATTGAAAAAAGGCATAAACATATTGAACGCATCCGGTCGTCGGTGAGAAACCTTACCGATATCTTAGACGATTTTCTTTCATTGGATAAACTCGAACAAAACAAAGTGGAAATCAAAAATACCAATTTTGATCTTCACAAATTACTGGAAGATGTAATTGAAGAGACAAGCGGAATGATGAAGAAAAAAAACCAACGGGTCAATTTTCTTTTCGATGGTTCTGGAGAGATCATCCAGGACAAAAAAATCATTCGCAATATTTTGTTAAACCTTCTTTCAAATGCTATCAAATATTCTCCCGAAGACGCGGAAATTAAGATCAGGGTAGCTGCAAAAGGCAACCAGGTCTCCGTGTCGATCAAAGATAATGGCATTGGTATTCCCGCAGACGCGCAAAAAGACCTGTTCTCCAAATTTTTCCGGGCTAGAAATGCTACAAATATCCAGGGCACCGGTTTAGGACTGAACATAGTGAAGAGATATATGGAATTGCTGGACGGTTCAATTTCTTTTACAAGTGAAGAAAACAAAGGCTCCTCGTTTACAATTGAATTTGCGCAAATGGCAACTTCAGAAAAGCACGGTGATATTGGAACGTGACCCACGGGTGAGGAGGCAGCCGGATCCTGATGTGAATTGTTATGCCCCTGTATGACCAAACTCATTTTTACTGGCTCAATCCCGGGTTAGTTTTGAATCATGAAAACAATATTGGTTATTGAAGACAATACAGAAATTCGTGAGAACACAGTAGAAATGCTGGAGTTGAATAATTACAAAGTTTTTAGTGCAAAAAATGGGAATATAGGATTTCAGTTGGCAAAAAAGCATCACCCTGACCTGATACTTTGTGATATGATGATGCCTGATACTGACGGACGCGAGTTTCTCCACTTGGCGAAAAATCACCCCGCTATTCGCAAAATTCCTCTTATTTTCTTTTCCGCCGGCTCCCCGCTTCCCGATATAAAGAAGAAATTGATAAAAGAAGCCGACGATTATTTAGAAAAGCCTTTTGCCGAAGAAGATCTACTGCATGCAATTGAGATGGCGCTTGAAAAAAGAAACGCATAATTTTTAAATGAGCGACATCCAGCAAACTGCTTGTAGAACTGATGATCATTATCCTTTGATATTGTTGAAATAACCTTACTTCTTTATTCACATATAAACACAATGGAAAAAATATTTGAAAATAAAGTGGTCATCGTTACGGGTGGTGGTTCGGGAATAGGGCAGGCAACGGCCATTTTATATGCACAGGGAGGCGCCAAAGTAATTGTTTCAGACATAGATAAAAAAGGAGGCGAGGAAACGGTTGCGTCTATCAGGAAAACTGGAGGCGATGCATCGTTTTTACAAACTGATGTAAGTAAAGCCGAAGATTGCGAGGCCCTGGTAAAAGGGACCATTAGCACATACGGTAGACTTGACATGGCTTTTAATAATGCCGGTATTGGTGGAGAAATGAACCCCGTCGCCGACATGAGTGTCGAAGGCTGGCTCAAAGTAATTAATGTAAATCTTAACAGCGTTTTTTACTGTATGAAATATCAATTGCCTGAAATGCTGAAACAGGGACAGGGTTCCATTGTGAATATGTCCTCGATCCTCGGGCAGGTTGCATTTGCAAATTCTGCCGCTTATGTTGCGGCGAAGCATGGCGTGGTGGGTTTAACGCGTAATGCAGCGGTTGAATACGCAAAACAAGGTATGCGCGTAAATGCTGTTGGTCCTGCTTTTATCAATACGCCGTTGTTATCCGCGCTTGACCAGAAAATGAAAGAAGCTTTGGTGGCCTTACATCCAATAGGAAGGCTGGGTGAAGCGAAAGAAGTAGCGGAACTGGTTGTTTGGCTCAGTTCTGATAAGGCCTCGTTCGTAACTGGCAACTATTACGCAATAGATGGAGGATATCTCTCTGTATAGCTTTATTTAATTTTTCGAATCCGTTACCCGGCATGAAGAAAAATCGCCAGAAGGTAATGCCTAATAGGCCATCGGATCTAGTATGTCACACCTACTGCTTTACCCAAATACGTAATATCATTTAATTGGCTTAACATGAAATGAGCCACGTCTGCTCTCGAAATCATTTTTGTCAAAATATAGCTTCCGACATTTGGGCCGTGCTTGTAAACACCTCGCTTTTTTCCGTTAGTCAGTTGACCTGGACGAATAATCGTCCAACTTAATTTGCTTTCTTTAATTAATTTTTCCTGTTTGGATTTATCCAGGAAGTAAAAAAAGACAATAAATGGTATAACAAAAAGTGTATAATATAAACCAAGTTTAAACCTGCTCTCATTTATTCCAAGAGATGTAATGCAGATGAATCGGCTAACATTGTGTTTTTGCATTGCCCCGATAATATTCTTAGTTCCGCTGGAAAGAATGGTCGTCCTGACAAAAAACTTTTTATGGCCAAGGGCGGATAACACCGCATCTTGTCCTTCGACAACGTCCTGAACGATGTTGAAATCGAGAATATCTCCCTTTACAACCTGGAGATTTGGATGAGACGTCTTAACGCGGTCAGGATTGCGCACAAGAGCAGTCAAGCGATGTCCTTGTTCCAGGGCTTGCTCAATGAGCTCCTTTCCTGTGCCCCCGGTTCCACCAACTATTAATAGTTTCATTCTTTTATTAGGGGCAAATTACCGCAATTTTCAAACACCCGGGAGCGATTATGTAGCCTGAAATAGGATCACGGTTTCACTCTTCTATAAACCTCATTGTGGGAAGCTTATCACGTTTTTGCAACCACACGCATATTGGGGTGACGACTTAGTTAACAGTTTGTTTGAACTGGTCGCTAATGTAATAAGGCCATTGTTAAATTTTCTTAGCTCTACGCTGGCATAAGCCCGTAACCAATGATTATTTTATCCTTAACATTGAATGAGGAGTCTCGATTCAAGATCTGAGAATGATCAATATTTACTTGGTTGTATGAAAATTTGAGCAACGCAACGTTACGAACGCGAGTTTAAAACCTGAAAAGCAAGATGTCGATCGTGATAGATCATTTACCGGGGCATCCGATCCGCAGCGCTATTTGTTTTTCCTGATTATTATCATATTCCCTACTGATAATAGTCCTTCTTTTTGCCTTTTCCTAAACATACTTTTACATTGGCAATAAAACTACTCCAATCAATAAAAACAAATTATATGACAAAGCAAGCATTAACAAAGACGTCTGAAAGGTTCCCCACCTTCTTCGACGATTTCTTCAAACCATGGAATGAATGGTTTGATAATGAAAATACCCTCTGGAGCCGCCAGGCTCGTATTCCTTCTGTAAACATCACTGAGAACAAAGATGAATACAATGTTTCACTGGCGGTGCCGGGCATGAAAAAAGATGATTTCAAGATTGATGTACAAGGCAACATTTTGACCATCAGCTGCGAAAAGAACGAAACAACGGAAGAAAAAGAAAAAAGGTATACCCGCAGAGAGTATAGCTATTCTTCCTTTAGCCGCAGCTTTACGCTGCCCGATGAAGTGAACAGCGAAAAGATCGATGCCAGGTATGAAGACGGATTGCTGAAACTGTCTCTACCCCGGAAAGAAGAAGCTAAAAAATTCACAGCAAAACAAATTGCTGTAAAATAGGGCACCTACAGTATGCCTTAATGCCCCGCTGCAAGTAGTGGCGGGGCAATTTTTTTTACAGTGCATACCCATTCTCCAAAGAGAAAAAGAAAAAATTCCGGCTGACAAATCTGTTGCCCGCTGAAGAAATTGCACTCTTCCTGCCGAATAGATCTATTGGTCTGGATCAGCCACAGTGAAAGCTTGACCAAAATCAGGTTTGACTATGATGCAGGATCTTTTTCCGCCCTAAGTTCCGAAGGTAATTTTACCCTGAGCTTTTCGCCAATAACATTAAAAAATGTGTCATGGAAAACTACAATAGACAACAGGAGGTTTTATTCGTGACCGATTCATCATTTTTCAGGCAAGAGTTATATGAACATAATCTTTCAACAACCAGCAGGCAGTCCGCAACTGGTAGTGCCGATAAACTTGAAGAAGCGTGCTGGAACGGAATGTTCAGGAATTGGTTGCCCGGTGTTAATCAAGATACCGACACTGGTAAACTATTTCTGTGGAAAATATCGGTGGCAAATGCCTTTTTGTGTGGTGAGTTATCAGAGGCGCCTTCTGAAATAAAGGGTTGCGATTCATTGAACCCACAGTTATTTTTTTCGTCAATAAATAATAATTGAGACCGATCTATATTACTTTTTTGAGAACGCCCCTTCACGGATCTTTCTATCCCTGTGATCTAATCGGGTTTTGTGAGTGAAATTCTTTACTGCTATTTTCCCGGTTACAGGAATGGGAAGTTCACCAGGTTTCTTGCAGTGCGGCGAAACAAAGGATGCCAATGCCTTCTTTCTCCGTTCAAAGAGTTTTATAAGTATAGCAAAGAGCCGCTTAATGACAGATCAATTGCCGTAAAGCTTTCACGGAATGACCAAAAATCAAATCATGATCAATCTCCTCAACTGAAACAGAACTTTTATGAAAGGAATATTTTCTATAACCTTCGCGATCTGCAGCTGCATCGGTACACTTGCAGTTAATACGAATAACAATCGTGCTATAACCAGCAATCATTCTTATCATTTTCTTTATCGTGCAGAGATGATCGTTCAACAGCCAGACACCGCGGTGCCTGTCAGGATACAATTGGAAAAAACCAGCTTTGATGATCTGGTCATACTATTTATTTCAGATACGGCAAGACAAACCCAGGACATTGGGCCAATTTTTAGTAAAGATTATGGTGAGCTAATGAGATTTGCCCAGCAAAATCAGCTGAAGCCAAAAAAATTTTTAGCGTGGTACCACTCAGTGCAACCGCCCTGGATCATGGAAATTGCCATGGAAACAGATAAGTTGCCATCAACATTGAATGGGCGGGTAAAGTCGAGAATTGAAAAGGGCGGCGAAGTATTGATCGCACATATGTGGGGCCCTTACAGCGAACTTAGCCAGTCTTATATACAAATTGAAAAATGGCTAAAGCAAAATAACCGAATGGCAAGGGCCAATCCTTTTGAAGTTTACATAAATGATCCTTCTGCTGTGAAAGATCCTTCCGACATTCAAACAGACATATACCAGCCTCTTCAATGAACGATGTTCGCTTTACATAGCTGCAAGGATGTAGAAGAACGAGTTTCATTTCCCGTTGAGCATAATGACAGCGACACGACCATCATGGATGCTGCAGCAATCATAAGAAGGCGCTAAAGGTACACAATGCAAAAACCGGTGATGCACACACATATGCCACTGTTCGTAATCGATAATTAAAAAAAAACCTATTATCTGAAGTTCACAAAGCTCGCTTTGATAAATGGAATTGACACGGAAGATTTTAAAATGGGCCCGGTTGTCCTTGATGTTGTTTTATTCTCCAAAGATCCATTTATACACCTCAAACCACATGGTTGCTGCAAAAGCTACCGCGAAGCAAAGCCAAAAATCGCGGGCCGTGATTGTAGTAAGTTGAAAAAGATTCCTGACGGTGGGAACGAATTGCAATAAGAGGAGAAAAGCTACAGATACGATAATGATAACGGGCGCCAGGTTATTTTTATACCTGCTGGTATAATACATCGTTTTCGTAAAAGAACGGTTTGTGAAAGTGAGAAAAACATTGCTGAGGATAAGGGTTGTAAATACGATCGTCCTCACTTCCTCAATGCTATATCCGTTGTTCATAAAAAAATAATAAAGGATCAAAACGCCGGTTGTAATAACGACACCCTGCAGAATACTTATCGGTAGCTCTGCAGGGGTGAACAAACCAGATTTTTTACGAGGGCTTAAAACCATATTATTCTGCTCCGCCGGCTCTCTCTCAAAAAAAATAGAACAGGTCGGTCCCATGATCAGCTCCAAAAAAATAACGTGAATAGGAGTGAAAATATTAGGATATACCCAACCCAAAGCGACAGGTAAGGATGCAGTTAGAATGATCGGGATGTGAATAGAAATGATGTAGCGGATCGCTTTTAAAAAATTACTGTGTATTTTTCTTCCCTCTCTTACTGACGTTACAATTTTTTCCAGGTTGTCGTCAGTAAGGATAAGGTCAGACGCTTGTCTTGCAATTTCGGTTCCTCTCTTTCCCATGGCAATACCAACGCTCGCAGCCTTCAATGCCGGCCCGTCATTGACACCATCTCCGGTCATGGCAACTATTTTACCATCAGCCTGCAAGGCATTTATTAGTTTTAGCTTAACATCAGGGAACATTCTTGCAAAGACATTCGTGTCCTGTGCGGCGATTTTCAACTGGTCTTCCGACATTGTCAGTAGTTGTTCTCCCGTATAATAATGTGAGGGGTTAATGATGCCAACCTTTTGCGCAATGCTGACAGCGGTTTCGGGATAATCACCCGTAACTATTTTCACATTGATCTTGGCATCCTGAATTGTTTTCAACACAGAAAGTATGTTCTTTCTTGGTGGGTCATACAATGCCAGCAGTCCTTCAAAATGCCAGTTAAAATCGTTTTGTGAATCGGGAAACGACGAACCTTCAAATACTGCGCTTGCCACACCAAGCACCCGGTATCCATGATTTGCCAATTCATGAACATGGCCAGAAACCTTTTTTTGGTCGGGTTCCTCAAGTTTGCAGACTGCAATAATTCTTTCTGCCCCTCCTTTGGCCGCTACGATCATTTTGTTCTCTATATCATAAACATGTGTCATCATGGGCGGTCTTCCTTCTAAAGGGTATTCGTAGATCATTCTTCTTTTTTCGTGCCGGTTTCCACCCATGGTGTCGTAAGCATCCCATATTGCTTTTTCCATCGAATCAAAAGGATCCGATTCGCTTGCCAACATAGCATAGTACAATACATTTTGACTTGTTCTATTATCTATATCAATAATGGTGTCTGTTCTAAAATCATAAATTGTTTTCGCTTCCATTTTGTTCTCCGTGATTGTCCCAGTCTTATCAAGGCACAAAACATTTATAGCTCCAAGATTTTCGATAATCTGTGGTTGCCGGGAAATGATTCCAAGTTTGCTAAGCTTATAGGCCCCGAGCGCCATAAATGATGAAAAGGCAACGGGAATTTCTTCGGGCACCGCAGACATTGCCAGGGTGAGTGCAAATAATAAGCTGGTGGCAAACTGACGATAGTGGAGATAGTTGACAAGAAAAATAATAATAAACCCCGCCAGTCCAAATAAGGCTAACCGCCTCACGAATTTATTGATCTGCAACTGCAGCAATGTTTTGGCGGGACGATAGCCACTGATCGCCATTCCTATTTTCCCAAGAACGGTTTTATTTCCAATAGCAGTAACCTCGGCAATACACTTTCCGCTATTTATTGTTGTGCCCTGGTAGATTATATTTTGATCTCCTTTTTTTTCAACAGGCATAGATTCACCGGTTATGATGGCTTCATTGATGCTAAGGTCATTTGACTGGATGATCACTGCATCAGCAGGTATTTTCATTCCTTCTTCAAGCAACATAATGTCACCCGGCAAAAGATCTTCATCACTTATCACTTCCTGTTGCCCGTTTCGTATTACCGTAACCCTGGGTTCTGTCAATTTATTTAATGCCTCGAGCGCCCGTGAACTCTTTGCTTCCTGGTACAGGGAAATAGTCGTTACAATAATCATAGCGATCGCCATCAATATACCTTCACCGATCTCGCCAAGAATGAAATAAAGAGAGCAGGCTATGATAAGAAGAATGAACATGGGCTCCAGAAATATTTCTACCAGGATGCGCAACCATCTGTGACTGGCACCAGGATGCAAACTGTTTTTGCCATATTGTCTTTGCAACAGTGGAATGTCTGCCGGCAGCAACCCGGACAAGCTTCCCATTTCGATTATCTTTTCTGCCATGGTAGATTTAATGTGGAGCTAAATCAGTTAACTCAATAAGCATTTTTTTCTTTTCACCTCATCGAAAACCTCTTTTTGCAAATTGTTAG
>Ga0207645_10001127_pt1 | contig 22111 bp, 22 predicted proteins | sample KBSM53metaG_FD_184331 | JGI IMG/M metagenome (GOLD analysis project Ga0207645, IMG submission 184331) | Miscanthus rhizosphere microbial communities from Kellogg Biological Station, Michigan, USA - KBS M5-3 metaG (SPAdes) (version 2) | ecosystem: Host-associated > Plants > Roots > Rhizosphere >...
GCCGGCGGCGAGGCGGCAATCGCGGCGCTGCGGCCGCAGCTGCGCGTCCCGGCAGCGGATCTCAGAGCCGGCGCTTCGGCGTCGCCGCCGACAACTGGCGATCCGCGCGCACGCGTTCCCAACGCGAACATCAAGCCGCGGCTGCGGATGGCGGCGCTCTACTTCGTCGCCAACAGCATGCAGTATCTCGTCGCCGGCACCGGCAACAAGTCGGAGCTCGCGATCGGCTACTTCACCAAGCACGGCGACGGAGGAATCGATCTGCTGCCGCTCGGCCAGCTGGTGAAGAGCGAAGTGCGCGCGCTCGCACGAGAGCTGCAAGTCCCGCCCGCGATCATCAACCGCACTCCCAGCGCGGGCCTGTGGCCCGGCCAGAACGACGAGCAGGAGATCGGCTTTACATACGCCGACCTCGAGCGCTATCTGAACGAAGGCCCGCAAGGCGTGTCACCCGCGCTCGCCATGCGGATCGAGCGGCTGACGAGATCGACAGAACACAAGCGCCAGTTACCGCCGATGCCGGATCCTGACTAACCTTCCAGCCTTCCCGCCCTTCAGCCTTCCCGCCTTCCCGCTGTCACGCTTTTGCCACACTGGTTTCAATCCTTTGCCAATCCCACCCGGTCAAAGTAAGCAGAAGGAGAAACCGATGACCGCAACCGTGAAACGACTGACGATTGGACTCGGCGCCGCGGCGCTTGCGATTGGCGTGTCGGCCGGCGCGTTCGTGCACGCCCAGGATGCCGGGCAGCAGCGGGCGCCGTTCGGCGAGGGACGCCGGGGCGGGCCGGGTGGACCGGGACGCTTTGGCGGACCGGGCGGGCCGATGGGCCTGCTGCCGATGCTCGGCCGCGACCTCGGGCTGACCGACGCGCAGAAGGATCAGCTCAAGGCGATCGCCGACTCGCACAAGGACGACTGGAAGTCGCTGGGCGACCGCGCTCGCGCGGCGCATCAGGCGCTCAACCAGGCAGTGATGGCCGACTCGATCGATGAAGCGTTGATCCGGCAGAAGAGCGCCGACGTCGCCGCGGTCGAAGCGGACATGGCCGTGGCGCGCGCACGGGTGCGGGCCGAAGCGTTCCAGATCCTGACCGCGGAACAGCGCGCGAAGGCGAAGGAGCGCGCCGCAGGCCGCGGGCAGCGAGGCTAAGGGAGCGGGGGCCGGCTGACGGCCCCTAGCTTCTGACGGGGAGCTTCAAGCTCTTGACCGCTTGGACGATGTGAGACGCGGAAATCCCGAAGCGCTCGAGCAGCTCATCGGGTTTTCCGCTGCGCGGGATCTCGCGGACCGCGATGCGGTGGACGGTGAATCCGGCCGCCGCCACAGCTTCGGCCACGGCGTCGCCGACGCCGCCGGCCGCATAGTGATCTTCGACCGTAATCAGGTTGCCGCCGGTCGCGCGCGCTGCCGCGATCAGCGCGTCGCGAGCGATCGGCGCCAGCGAGTACAGGTCGACGACGCGAATCAGGATGCGCTCGGCGCGCAGCTGGTCGTAGGCCTTGAGCGCTTCGAACACTGTCACCCCGGCGCCGACGACCGTCGCCACGTCGTCACCGCTCTCGCGCAGTACCTTCAACCCGCCAATCTCGAACGTCTCGTCGTTGCCGTAGACGACCGGCGTCTTCGGCCGGCTGGTGCGCATGTAGGCCGGACCCGGGTGATACGCCATCAGCGCGACCAGCCGCTCCGTGCTGACCGCGTCGCACGGATACAGCACGGTGTAGTTCGGCTCGGCGCGGTACATTGCCAGGTCTTCGAGCGCCATCTGCGACGGGCCGTCCTCGCCGATCGAGATGCCCGCATGCGAGCCGGCCAGCTTGATGCCGACGTTGCTGATCGCGGCCATGCGCGAGAAATCGGCGGCGCGGGTCAGGAAGCAGGCGAAGGTCGACGCGAACGGAATCGCGCCGCGCGCCGCAAGGCCCATCGCCGACCCCACCATCACCTGCTCGGCGATGAAGTTCTCGTAGAAGCGATCGGGATGCGCCTTCTCGAACTTGTCGGTGAAGGTCGAGTTCTTGACGTCGGCATCGAGGGCGACGACGCGCGCGTCGGCGTCGCCGAGCTTGACCAGCGCCGCGCCGAACGCCTCGCGCGTCGCCACCTGATCGCCGAGCTTGTAGTTCGGCGGCGCCACCGGCTTCGGCTGGTCGACCGGCCGCGACGGCGCCGGCGGCTTCGGGATGCGGTTCGCCGATCGTGCGGCGGGACCATCGCCGGGGACGGGGACGAACTGGCGCTCGAGCTCGGCGATCGCCTTGTCCATTTCCTCGCCCTTCTTGAACGCCTTCCCGTGCCAGCCGTCCTTGCCCTCGACCGACGCCACGCCCTTGCCCTTCAGCGTGCGCGCCAGGATCATCGTCGGCTGACCGGCGGTCGCGCGCGCCTGCTCGAAGGCGTCGAGAATCGCGTTGAGGTCGTGGCCGTCGATCACGATCGTGCGCCAGCCGAACGCCTGCCACCGCCGCTCGAACTGCGACATGTCGTGCTGCCACATCGTCGCGCGGCTCTGGCCGAGGCCGTTGACGTCGGTGATGCCGCACAGATTGTCGAGCTTGTCGAGCGCGGCGACGTCGGCGGCTTCCCACACCGATCCTTCCGCAGACTCGCCGTCGCCGAGCAGCACGTAGGTGCGATACGGCGAGCCGATGCGGCGGGCGTTGAGCGCGCTGCCGATCGCCGCGCAGATACCCTGGCCGAGCGAGCCGGTGGCGACGTCGACGAACGGCAGCCGCGGCGTCGGGTGCCCCTCGAGATCCGAGCTGATGTCGCGCAGCTTCAACAGCTCCGATCGATCGAAGGCGCCGGCCTCCGCCCAGGCGGCGTAGAGAATCGGCGCCGCATGTCCCTTCGACAACACGAAGCGATCGGCCTCGGTGTTCTTCGGATCCTTCGGGTCGAACCGCATCTCGCCGAAGAACAGCGCCGCCATGATGTCGGCCATCGACATGCAGCTGGTGGGATGACCGGTGCCCGACTCCGAGGTCGATCGGATCGAGTCGATGCGGAGCCGCGTGGCGATGTTCTTGAGCGCCGGAATCAGCGACGGGCGATCTGTTGGCATGGATGGCAAAATTCTATTTCAGAAGGTCCAAAAGCGCGAGGCCGTACGCCGCCGCGTGCGCCGGCGGCGCATCGACGACGCGCGTCGACTGCGCGGCGAGGATGCGCGCGGCGTCGCCGCGGTAGTCGGCGTCGACAATGGTCACCGCCGCCTTGCGATAGTCGGCGTCGTCGTGCAGCGCAGCGAGACGGCAGAAGACGCGCGCCGCGTCGCAGTGGATGACGAAGGCGTTGCCGCCGGCGCGCTCGGGGTCGACCTGGCGCGCACTCTGCATCAGCTCTTCCGCCAGCATCGAATACGGCAGGCGGCCGGTGATCTCGAACGCGGTGAGCAGCGCCGACGCGGCGCGCACCTGGTTGGCGAGGCCGCCGCGCACGCCGGTGCCGGGTTGATACGCGCCACCGACGACGTGCTCGAGCTGATCGATGGCCGGCGGCACCAGCTCCTTCGGATCGAGCAGGCGCGAGGCGACGAGGCACGCCTCCACCGACGCCGCGCCCTCGTCGACGCCGCGCGAGGCGGGCCATTCGGCGCGCAGCCCGGCGACGAGTTCGCCGACCGCGGCGACGATGCGATCGTCTTCGGCGATCGCGGCGACTTCGGCGAAGAGCATCACCCACGCGGCGCGCGCGCCCGCAGCCGGCTCGCTCGACGCGTGCTCGAGCGCGCCGGCGAGCGCGGTGCCGAGCGCGTCGCGCAGATCCTGACGGTCGGTGCTGAGATACTGGCGCAGGAGGAAGGTCAGCGAGCCGGCATCGACCGCGTCGACCTGCTCCTCGTGCACCAGCGCATCGAGAACACGCGTCGTGATCGCGTCCAGTTCAGCCAGCCTGAGATCCTGCAAGGCTGCAATTATAATCAGCCGATGATCGTCGTCAGATACGGGACCCTGGCGGCGCTGGTCCTCTGGCTGGCCGCCATGCTGGGATCGCGGTTTGGCGACCTCTCGAGGGTGTTTCCATCGCTCACGCTGATCTGCGGCGCGATCGTCGTCATCGGCCTGTTCACGATGAAATTCGTCGGACCGCCGCCGCACGACTTCTTGCCGCGCGTCGGGGTGACGCTGTTGATGCTGGCGGTGGCCGGCGCCGGCGCCTGGTTCGGCTGGGCGCGCACCGGCGGATGGCCGCTGCTCGTCAACCTGGCGCTGGGATTCGTTCTGCTCTCCTGGTACGCGCGCGAGTAAGGCTGAGATTCATGACGCACACGATTACGCTGATTCCCGGCGACGGCATCGGTCCGGAAGTGACCGAAGCGGTCGTTCGCATCCTCAAGGCCGCCGGCCTCTCGATCGACTGGGAGACGCACGTCGCCGGCGTGCGCGCCTTCGAGCGGAGCGGCGAGGCGCTGCCGGTCGAACTGATCGACTCGATTCGCCGCAACAAGGTGGCGCTGAAAGGACCGGTGACGACGCCGATCGGCCACGGGTTCACCAGCGTCAACGTCGGCCTGCGCAAGGCGCTCGACCTCTACGCCAACTTGCGGCCGGTGTGGAACCTGCCCGGCGTCGAGGCGCGTTTCCAGAACGTCGACCTGGTGATCGTGCGCGAGAACACCGAGGATCTCTATGCCGGGCTCGAGCACGAGGTGGTGCCGGGGGTGGTCGAGAGCCTGAAGATCATCACCGAGCGCGCGTCGTCGCGGATCGCCCACTTCGCCTTCAAGCACGCGCTGCGGCACAAGCGCCGCAAGGTGACGTCGATCCACAAGGCGAACATCATGAAGCAGAGCGACGGCCTGTTCATCGACTGCGTCCGGCGCGCCGCCCGCGACTACATCGACATCAAGTACGAGGAGCGGATCGTCGACGCCGCCTGCATGCAGCTGGTGATGCACCCCGAGCAGTTCGACGTGCTGGTGCTGCCCAACCTGTACGGCGACATCGTCTCGGATTTGTGCGCCGGGCTGGTGGGCGGGCTCGGCGTGGTCGGCGCCGCGAACCTTGGCAGCGAGATGGCGGTGTTCGAAGCAGTGCACGGCAGCGCCCCCGACATCGCCGGCAAGAACCTGGCGAACCCGACGGCGCTGTTGCTCTCGGCGGTGTTGATGCTGCAGCACATCGATGAAGGCGCCGCCGCCGATCGTGTGATGGCGGCGCTGGGATCGGTGCTGACACAGAAGAAGGTGCGGACGCGCGATCTCGGGGGCACGTCGTCGACGCTGGAGTTCGCCGACGCGGTGGCAAGAGCTCTGCAGGCTGGCGCGCCGGCGGCGGTCAACTAATCCTTCACACGCTCAGGACAGGCCGTTCGACACGCTCAGGACAGCCCTTCGACGCGCTCAGTGCGGGCGCTTTATGGATTTCAGGCTCATCCATCGGACTTCGAGCGTGCTATAGTCCGGGGCGGCTCTCCGAAATGCTGGACGACATCTCCCAGGCCGTCCTCGCGCGTGAGGACGTCCTCAAGTACCTGCGCGGCGACTACGGCGAAAGCGGCGAGCAGGCGCGCGAGAAGATCTACGGCTATCTCGACGAGCTGCGCACCACCCAGCGCCACAAGTTCTATCGCGCGCTACAGCATCCGCTCTACCCGATCCTGCGCAAGATCGAACGCAAGCACGAGAACCTGCACTACGTCACCAACGCGGTGCGATCGCAGCGAATCGTCTACGCCTCGAACCACAAGAGCCACACCGACTACCTGGTCGAGCCGCTGGTGCTCGACGACAACGGCGTCCGCCCGCCGCTCATCGTCGCCGGAATCAACCTGTTCGGCGGGCCGCTGGGGCTGATTCACAAGCACGTCACCGGCGCGATCCCGATCCGGCGCGCGACCAAGGACCCGGCGTACCTCGTGACGCTGAAGGCCTACGTCGCGGAAATCTTGAAAAAGCACGATCTGTTTTTCTACCCCGAGGGCGGGCGCAGTTACAGCGGCGAGCTGAAAGCGTCGAAGACCGGGCTGTTCAACGCCGCGCTCGGCGCCGAACGCCCCGACCTGGTGATCATCCCGGTGGCGATCGCGTACGACCTGGTGCTCGAGGATCACATCCTGGCGCACCAGAAAGTGAAGAAGCGCCAGCGTCCGTTCGCGCGCGAGGTCGCCGAGATGGTGCGCTACGCCGTCGGCTACCGTTCGCGCGCCTTCGTCACGTTCGGTGCGCCGATCGCGGCCGGCGATCGCGACGTCCACTCGCGCACCGACGTGCTCGAGCTGACGCGGATCGTCCGCGCGCGCACCGGCGCGCTCTACAAGGTGCTGCCGACGGCGCTCTTCGCCGCGGCGATGCGGCCCTCGATCGCCCGCCGCGATCTCGAGGCACGCATCGATCGGCTGATCGAAGAGCTGGCGGCGCGCCACGCCAACCTCGGCGTGGCCAGCGGCCGCCAGGCGATCGAGGAGGCGGCCGAGCCGCTCGAGACGCGGGGCATCGTGGTGGCCGAGCGCGGGCACTTCCGCGTTCGCGAACGCACGGTGCTGCGCTACTACGCGCGGACCATCGAGCACCTGCTGACGCCGACCGGACGCCCGCACTGAACCGACCACCCCCGTGCTCGACAGCGCGTCGAAGATCCTTTTCCACCTCATCGCCCAAAGCGGAACGCTGAAGAAGCTGGCGTCGCGCTACGGCCTGCGGCGCCCATCGAGCTTCGCCCGGCGCTTCATCGCCGGCGAGACGGTGGAAGAAGCGATCGCGGCCGCGCGCGCGCTCGAAGCGCGCGGCATGCTGATCTCGCTGGATCTGCTGGGCGAGAGCGTCACCAGCCTGGCCGCCGCGTCGGCGGCGACGCGCGGCTACCTCGAGGTGATCGACGCGATCATCGCCTCGGGGATCGAGCGCAACATCTCGCTGAAGCTGACGCAGCTCGGCCTCGACGTCGACCGCGCGTGCACCGTCGACAACCTGCGCAAGATTCTCGAGACCGCCGGCCCGGCCGGATTCTTCGTGCGCATCGACATGGAGAACTCGCCCTACACGGAGGTGACGCTCGACATCTTCGAGACGCTGTGGGGCCACGGCTACACGCAGCTCGGCGTCGTCCTGCAGTCGATGCTCTATCGCAGCGAGCAGGATCTGGTGCGCGTCAACGCGCTCGGCGCGCGCATCCGGCTGGTGAAGGGCGCGTACAAAGAAAGCAAGGCGGTCGCGTACCCGGACAAGGCTGATGTCGACGCCGCGTACGAGCGGATGATGAAGGCGCTGCTCACCGACGCACGCTATCCAGCCATCGCGACGCACGACCCGAAGATGATCGCGTCGGCGCGCGAGTGGGCGCGCGCGCACGACATCGCGCCCGATCGCTTCGAGTTCCAGATGCTGTACGGCGTACGGCGCGACCTGCAGGCGATGCTGATCAAAGCCGGCTACCGCGTGCGCGTCTACATCCCGTTCGGCCGCGAATGGTTCCCTTACTTCATGCGTCGCCTGGGCGAGAGACCGGCGAATGTCATGTTCGTAATCCGGGGCATCCTGCGGGATCGTGGGTAGCTGTGTACCAATCGCCGCTGAATCTGCATCATCCAGCGTTTCGAACTGAGTCGACTGTTACCGTCCGAAACAGGACGGCAGAGGTAGCTCCCACCGCGCATACTGTCCAACTTCACGCGGGCTCAGCACTTAGCCGAATAAAGCAGACCTCGGCACGCCTCTTGATATCACCTGAACCGGAAGGTCAGCCGGTTCCGTCTTAGCAATAAGAACCGAATCGGCAGGAGGAGCTGGAGGCCATGGTCACGAACTATCCCGCGGCGCACGAAGGTCTGGCGGCCTCTACGGTGCGGGAGGAGGGGTTGGGCGTGCGCGTCTTCGATTGGCTGCGGCAGGCATACTGCGGCATCCACGGTCACGATACGATGCTGCACTTTCAGCACGAGCGGATGTCGCTGCGCTGCGTCTCGTGCGGCCACGAAACCGAGGGTTGGGTGCTGAATCAGACGCCCCCGACCGTCAAGCTTCGCGGCGATGCGCGGCGTCACGCGCTCGCACGGCCGCACCTCGTCAGCGCGCGCCGCATCGCGTAGCGGGCGCTCGCCAGGAAAATCGAGCATAAACGCGCCGGGTCCGGGGCAGACCCGCAGTTAGGGTCTGATCCCGTTCTCGGGCGCGGAACGTTTTCTTCCCCCAGGCAGACTTTTTTCCCGGCCACCCGCAAAGTCTCGATCGCGTCCCAACTTCAGATTCCCGGATCATCCAATCCACAATTCGACGAGTTGGATGAGCGCATCGCGGCAGGCGATGACGTCCGCGACGTTCACGTACTCCTCAGTCGAGTGCAGGCCGGCGCCGCCGGGACCGAACAGAATCGACGGAATCCCGGCATGACCGAGAACGGCGGCGTCGGTCCAGAAGCTTGCGCCGGTAATCTGCGGCGGCACGCCTGCGCGCGTGGCCGCTTCGGCCAGCGCTCGCGGGAGCTCGTGATCGCGCGGCACTTCGTACGCCGGCCGGCTGAACATCGCCTCGGCAGTGGCGCGAAACGTCGGGTCGTCGTGGCGAATGGCGTCGAGGATCGCGCGAACTTCGTCGATTGCCGTTGATTCGGGTTCGCTCGGAAGGATGCGGCGCTCCAGCTGGAGCGTCGCGCGGTCCGGGTAGCTGCTCAGCTCGTGCCCGCCTGTGATGAACGAGGCATGGAGCGACCCGGTGCCGACCAACGGATGCGGTGGTCGCGCCTGCAGCGTCGAGTCGAGCATCTCCAGCCGGGCCAGCACCCGGCCGAGGCGGAGGATCGCATCCTGCCCCTCCTTCGGCCGGCTGCCGTGCGCGGCCCTCCCCTCGACGGTGACATCCACCCAGGCGAATCCCTTGTGCCCGATGGCGATCGCCAGATCGGTCGGCTCGGTGACGATCGCCGCGTCGGCGGTCCAGGTTTTCACCAATGCATCGGCGCCGATGCTGGAGTGCTCTTCATCGACGACCGCGGCGACGATCAGTCGGCCCGCCGGCAAACCGCGCGCCGCGGCGCGCGCCGCCGCCGATACCATCGCGGCGACGCCGCCCTTCATGTCCTGCGCGCCGCGACCGTAGAGGCGCCCGTCGCGCTCCACCGGCGTAAACGGATCGTGCATGCCGGCGACGCCGACCGTGTCGGTGTGCCCGCACAACATCAGCGTCCGCCCCTTGCCGCGTCCCTCGACGACGCCGACGACGTTGGGGCGGCCGGCGGCGGCCGGTTCGATCGCGACGTCGAGGCCGCTGTTGCGCATCTCGCCGGCGAGGAAATCGGCGATCGCCGCTTCGCCCGGCGCGCCCGGCACCAGCGTCGGGTTGACGGAATTGATCGCGACCAGGTCGCGCAACAGTCGAATCGCCGGATCCATGGGCCGCTAGATTAGCAGCGGCCGACCTGTAGACCTATAAACTCGAACCCAACCAACCCACCCGACACACCAGCCTCGCGTCACGACCCACCGCGCCTCTGGACGCGCCGCAGCCCACCACGAGTAAGCTCTGGAAGATGCGAGTGGTGGCGATCACAGGCGCGTCGTCGGGCATCGGGCGTGCGACGGCGCTTCGCCTGGCGCGGGACGGGGCCGCGGTGGCGATCTGCGCGCGGCGGCTCGATCGGCTCGAGGCGGCCGCCGCCGAGATCTCCGCCGCCGGCGGCCAGGCGTTGCCGATGGTGGCCGACGTCACGCGCGCCACTGAGATGGAGGCGTTCGTCGCCCGCACGATCGAACGCTTCGGCCGCCTCGACGTGATGATCTGCAACGCCGGCTTCGGCGTCGCCGGCGCGATCGACCAGGTGCCGCCGGAGCAGATGCAGAAGCTGGTCGACATCAACTACACCGGCACGTATCACGCCATCCGCGCTGCGCTGCCGCTTTTCCGGCGCCAGCATGCCGGCCATCTCGTGATCGTTTCGTCGATCGTCGGCAAACGCGGCGTCCCGTACATGGGCGCGTATGCGGCCACGAAGTTCGCGCAGGTCGGCCTCGCCGAGTGCCTGCGCGCAGAGCTTGCCGGGACGCCGATTCACGTCTCGGTCGTCTATCCCGTCTCCACCGAGACTGAATTCTTCGACGTGATGGTCGGCGAGACCGGCGCGCCGGTGAGCCGCGCGTTCGGCCCGCGGCAGCCCGTCGACACCGTCGCCGACGCGATCGCGCGCGCGATCGAAAGGCCGGTGGCGGAAGTGTATCCGCACCGGTGGTCTCGCGGCCTCGCGATCATGAACGCGCTCGCGCCGGCCTTTACCGATCGCTTCGTTCAGCGCTTCGGACGCAAGCCAGTCAAGTGAGCGACGTGACCAGCGCGTTCGAGCAGGCAGTGGCGGTCGCCGGCGCGGTCCGCGACGCGGGCGGCCGCGCGCTCATCGTCGGCGGCTGGGTGCGCGATCGGCTGCTTCGCGGCGATGCCGTTGCCCTGAGCGATCGAACACGAGTCAAAGCGGACAACATCGACCTCGAGGTCTTCGGCTTGCCGGCCGATCGTCTGCGCGGCGTGCTCGAGCGGTTCGGGCGCGTCGAAGCGGTTGGCGAAAGCTTTCAGGTCTACAAGGTCGGCGGTCTCGACGTCTCGCTGCCGCGGCGTGATTCGAAGGCCGGCCGCGGCCATCGCGGCTTCATCGTCACCGGCGATCCGGAGATGACGATCGAGGAAGCCGCGAGGCGCCGCGATTTCACGGTCAATGCCATCTCGCAGGATCCGCTGACCGGCGAGCTCTTCGATCCCTTCGACGGCCGGCGCGATCTCGAAAAGCGCCTGCTGCGGATGGTCGATCCGGAAACCTTCGCCGACGACAGCCTGCGCGTACTCCGCGCGGTGCAGTTCGCGGCCCGGTTCGGCTTCGCGCTCGACGAGGCCACTGCTGCGCTCTGTCGCAGCATCCCGCTCGACGACCTGCCGGCGGAGCGCATCTGGGGCGAGTTCGAAAAGCTGCTGCTTGCCCCGAGTCCGTCGATTGGATTCGCCCTCGCCCTGGACCTCGGCGTGATCGCGAAGCTGTTGCCCGAGCTGCAGGCGCTCGCGGGATGTCCTCAGGAGCCCGAGTGGCATCCCGAGGGCGACGTCTGGGTACACACGCTCCAGGTCATCGACGAGGCGCGCACGCGCATCGACGATCTCGACCGGCCGCAGCAGCTGACGGTGATGCTCGGCGCCGTCTGCCACGACGTTGGCAAGCCGGCGACGACGGCGTTGATCGACGGACGCATTCGATCGATGGATCACGAGGAGCAGGGTGTGCCGCCGGCCACCGCGCTGCTCGATCGGCTCAACGTCCGCACGATCGACGGCTACGACGTCCGCCGTCAGGTGCTCGGCATCACCGCGCAGCACTTGAAGCCGGGCTCCTGGTACAAGGTGCGCGATGAGGTCGGCGATGGCGCGTTCCGCCGCCTCGCCCAGAAAGTCGACCTCGAGCTGCTCGCGCGCGTCGCGAAGTCCGACTGCGAAGGCCGCAGGCCCGGTCGGTTCGACTGCACGGCGATGGACTGGTTCCTCGAGCGGGCCCGCGCGCTCGGCGTCGAGCACCGCGCGCCCGAGCCGCTGCTGCTCGGCCGGCACCTGCTCGCGCTCGGCCTGAAGCCCGGCCCGCGCATCGGCGAGATCCTGAAGGCGGTGTACGAGCAGCAGCTCGACAACCAGGTGACGACGCTGGATGAGGCAATCGCGGCGGCGAAGCACCACCTGTGAGCCCTGTACAATTGCAGCAATGGCGCGCTACACATTGGTCTATGGAGTCCGGCTGATCCCGGAAGGCTCGCTCAAAGGCGTCGAGGAAGGCACGCTGAAGCTGGCGGACGGGTCGAGCGCCGGGCTCACCCTCCACACCTTCGACGGCACGATCCCACAGCTTCGCCGCTCGCTCGACCGCAGCCTCGACGCGTTTTTCGATCTCCTCCCGGGCGCCGAAGACGAGGACGTCGAGCAGTTCGGTGACTAAGCGCGCGCCGTGCCGATGCTGCGCGCCATCCTCGCGTCGCCGCTCAACGTGCTGCTGGTGGCGGCGCCCATCTCCTGGTACCTGCGCTTCGCCGCCGACGGATCGCCGTGGGTGTTCATCACCGCCGCAGCGGCGCTGATCCCGCTCGCCGGCCTCATCGGCCTCGGCACCGAGCAGCTCGCGGAGCGATCCGGCCCGGCGTGGGGCGGGTTCCTCAACGCCACCTTCGGCAACGCCGCCGAGCTGATCATCGCGCTGGTCGCGCTGAAAGATGGCCACCAGGAGCTGGTCAAGGCCTCGATCACCGGCAGCATCGTCGGCAACCTGCTGCTGGTGCTCGGCCTGTCGTTCTTCCTCGGAGGGCTGAACCGCAAGACGCAGAAGTTTCACCGCACGGCGGCGACCAACATGTCGGCGATGCTGTTTCTGGGCGTCGTGGCGCTCGTCATGCCCGCGGTCTTCGATCTATCGCTCTTCGGCCGCCTCGATGTCGAGTCGCCGGCGCTCGCCAGCATCAGCGTTTCGAGCGCCATCGTCCTGATCGCGGCGTATGCCGGCAGCCTGATCTATGCGTTCCGGGCGCAGAAGGATTTGTTCCGGCCGGCCGAGAAGCACGGCCACGATGCGCCGGTGCTGAGCGCGACGGCCTCGGTCGCGGTGCTGGCCGTCGGCACGGCGCTCACCACGGTCCAGGCGGAAATCCTGGTCGGCGCGATGGAGCCGGCGCTGGCGCGATTCGGCTTCACGGAGCTTTTCGCCGGCGTGATCGTCATTGCGCTGATTGGCAATGCCGCGGAGCACTACTCCGCAGTGACCGCGGCGTTGCGCGACGAGATGACGCTGGCGGTGGAAATCGCGGTCGGCAGCAGTGCGCAGATTGCGCTGCTGGTGGCGCCGGCGCTGGTTCTCATTTCCTTTGCCATCGGCCAGCCGATGTCGCTGTTGTTCAACGGCTTCGAGATCACCGCGATCGCCCTCTCCGTCCTCGCCACCGCGATCGTCGTCGTCGACGGGGAGAGCAATTGGGTCGAAGGGCTGCAGCTGCTGTCGGTCTATCTCATCCTCGCCGTCGCGTTTTATTTCGTGCCCGGGCCCCGCTGAGGTGCAGGGCAATGCGATAATACGGCGGAATGAGTGACCTGAGCGATCGCATGATCGCCGAGCTGGTAGATGCCGTTCGCGCCCAGCTGCGTAAGGAAGCGGGCGAGCGCCTTCGCGACGTCTATCTCATCGGCGACATCGAAAAGGACACCGCGCGCGCCTGCATCGAGCGGCTGCGCGAGCTCGCCAACGACAACAATCGCCCGATCACGCTCTTCATCAACAGCGCCGGCGGCAACGTCACCGACGGCCTGGCGATTCACGACGCCATCCGCCACATCATCAGCCGCGGCATCGAGATCACGATCATCGTCCAGGGGATGGCCTACTCGATGGGATCGGTGGTGCTGCAGGCGGCGAGCGAGGGACGCCGGCTCGCGTTCCCGCATTCGTGGATCATGATCCACGAGCCCGCGAAATGGGCCGGCTGGCAGTCGACCAGCGCGGCGGCGCAGCACCTCGAGCGGCTGAAGCAGATGCAGGATCAGATCTACAAGATCCTGTCGGTCCGTTCGGGCAAGCCGCTGCGGCAGATCATCCGCGACACCAAGCGCACCGACTTCTACCTCGACGCCAAGAACGCGCTCGAGTATGGGCTGATCGACGCGGTGGTCGCCGGCGAGCTGCCGGAGCCGAAACCGGTGGTCGTCGATGCGAAGGAAGCGGCGTCCTCGCCGCTCGAAGCGCCGTCTACGCACGAGGCCGAAGCCGCGCGCGAGCGCAGCAACAACGGCGACCGTGCCGCCAGCTCACCGACCTCCAGCGCCTCGGCGCCGGAAGCGGTTCAGAACGCCGCACGCCGTAAGCCCTTCTAGTTCCTCGATTCGCGCCACTCTTCGAGCAGCCGCGCCGCGTTCCCGGCCACCGAGTGCAGGGTCGGGGTCCACCCGAGCGCGCGCGCCCGCGGGCTCCGGACTACCTGGTCGAGCGCCATCGCATCGGCATAGACGCCCATCTTGTGGCGCGCTTCCTCGATTGGCACGTAGCGGACGTCTGGCTTCACCGGCAGGTAGGGCTTGATCGCGCCGACGATGTCGTTGACCCGTTCATCGCCTTCGTCGTTCGCGTGGTAGACGCCCGCCGCGTCGGGCGCCGCAACCAGCCGCGCGTACAGGTCTGCGAGATCGCGGTCGTAGACCAGCGGCCAGTGGTTGTTGCCGTCGCCGACGACGCGCACCAGGCCGTTGCTGGCGGCCTTGAACATGTCGCCGATGATCCCCTCGCCGCCGCCGTAGACGACGCCGGGGCGCACCACCACCGTGCGCAGCTGGTCGCAGTTCGCGTCGAGCACCAGCTGCTCGTGAGCCGGACGGAACGCGGATGCCGCAATCGGGTTTAGCGGGGCGTCTTCGTTCGCCGGTTCGAGCGTGCGGCCGAGAACCCAGACGCCGGAGGTGTAGATGATGAACCGTTTCTGCGGTGCGGCGGCGCCGGCGGTACGCGGACGCTTGGCCGCGGCGATGATCGTGTCGAGCGCCGCCTGCTCGATTGCCGGGCCGCGGCCGGATGCGGAGTCGAACGCGGCGTGGACGTAACCGTCCTGTCCATCGGCGCTGGCGCGGAACGAGTCGGGATCGGCGAGGTTGCCGACCACCGGATGCGCGCCGCGCTTGGCGACGCGACGCGCCTTCTCGCTGTCGCGCACCAGCGCGGTGACGTCGTGTCCGCCGCGCACGATCGCGTCGAGCACGGCGGCGCCGATGTAACCAGTTGCGCCAGTGAGAAAGATCCGCATCGAGAGCGCGTATATCATAGTTCAGTCGTGGCGCGTGACACGCTGATTGACTTTTTCGTCGATCTCTCGCACGCGCGCGGCGACTTCCTCGTCTACGACGACGGCTTCCGCAGCCGCAGCCACTCGTACGCCGACGTCGTCCGCGCCGCGCGCGGCTTCGCCGCGCGCCTGCATGCGCTCGGCATCGGCAAGGGCGACAAGGTCGTGTTCTGGAGCGAGAACCGACCGGAATGGATCGTCGCCTTCTGGGGCTGCCTGCTGCGCGGCGTGGTCGTCGTCCCGATCGACTATCGCGCCTCGCCCGATTTTCTCGCCCGCGTCGCGCGCATCGTCTCGGCGAAGCTGGTCGCGATCGGCCAGGACGTGCCGCCGTTCAGTGCCGCAATCGACGCGCCAGTGTGGAAGCTGCACGAGCTCGACTGGCCGTCGCTCGTCGAGCACGCCGCCAGCGAACTGCCGCCGGTTCTCATCGGCCGCGACGACGTCGCGGAAATCATCTTCACGTCCGGCGCGACTGCCGATCCGAAAGGCGTCGTCATCACCCACCGCAACGTGCTCGCGAACATCGTCCCGGTCGAGCGCGAAGTGCGGAAGCACCGCAAGTGGGCGGCGCCGTTCTTCCCGGTGCGGTTCCTCAACCTGCTGCCGCTCAGCCACATGTTCGGGCAGGCGATGGCCACCTTCATCCCGCCGATGCTGCCGGGGCAGGTCGTGTTCATGCGCGGCTACAACCCGGGAGAGATCGTCGAGCAGATCGCGCGGCGGCGAATCTCGGTGCTCGTCTCGGTGCCGAAGATCCTCGACGTGCTGAAGGACCACGTCGTCCGCGCCTACGGCGGCGTCCAGGAAGGGGCGCCCAAAGAGCATTTCACCTGGCGCTGGTGGCGGTACAGGAAGGTGCACCGCGCCTTCGGCCTGAAGTTCTGGGCATTCATCGTCGGCGCCGCGCCGCTCGAGGCGGCGCTCGAAGCGTTCTGGGGCGAACTCGGCTTCGCCGTGGTGCAGGGCTACGGGCTGACCGAGACGGCGCCGATCGTGACGCTCAATCATCCGTTCGGGACCCGCAAAGGATCGGTTGGCAAGGCGATCGCCGGTGTGGAGATGAAGATTGCGTCCGATGGAGAAATCCTCGTGCGCGGCGAGAACGTCACCAGCGGCTACTTCAACGCCGCCGACGAGACCGCGCGCGCCTTCGAGGACGGGTGGTTTCACACCGGCGACATTGGCGAGTTGAGCGCCGACGGACAGCTCTACATCCGCGGACGCAAGAAGGAAATGATCGTCACGCCGGAGGGGCTCAACGTCTTTCCGGAAGATGTCGAGCGCGTCCTCACCGGCATCGCCGGCGTGAAGGACGCGGCGGTGGTCGGCGCGCCGCTCGGTTCGGAGGAGCGCGTGCACGCGGTCGTCGTCTTCCAGAACGGCGCGGCGCCCGACATCGAGGCCGTCGTGCGGCAGGCCAACGCGGCGCTCGGTGACCACCAGAAGATCCGCCGCGCGGTGGCCTGGCCGGAGCCCGAGCTGCCGCGGACCGAAGGGACGCGCAAGCTCAAACGCGCGCTGATTCGCGACTGGGTCGTGCGCGGCGCCGCCACGCCGCTCGCCGTTGCGCAGGGCAGCGACGCGCTCGCCGCGCTGCTGGCGAAGTACGCCGGCCGTGCCGACCTGTCACCCGAGACGACGCTCGAGGAGCTCGGCCTCAGTTCACTGGAGCGGGTCGAGTTGATGGTGGCGCTCGAAGACGCGTTCCAGGCGCGGATCGACGAAGCCGCGTTCTCCGAAGCGCGCAACATGGGAGAGCTGCGGTCGCTCGTCGAACAGGCGGCGGTGTCCGACGTCGCTCCGAGCGAGCCGGTCGAGTTTCCCGCGTGGGCGCGCTCGTGGTGGGCGCGCGCGTTCCGGCGCGTGCACTTGCCGTTGTGGGTGCTGCCGCTGGCGAGGGTCTTCGCCTGGCTGCGCGTCGAGGGGCGCGCGCATCTCGAGAAGCTCGAAGGGCCGGTGATCTTCGCGTCCAATCATCAGAGCTTCATGGACGGCCCGGTGATCATGGCGGCGCTGCCGCCGCGCTGGCGCTACGCGGTGGCGCCGGCGATGGGCAAGGAGATGTTCGCCGCACACTTCTTCCCCGCGGAACACGGCCGGCTGGCGTGGCTGACCAACAGCCTGAACTACTACCTCGCGGTCCTGTTCTTCAACGCGTTCCCGCTGCCGCAGCGCGAGGCGGGTGCGCGCCAGACGCTGCGCTACATCGGCGACCTGCTGGCCGCGGGCACGTCGGTCCTGATCTTCCCGGAGGGACGCCGGTCGAAGACCGGTGTGATCGACACGTTCCGTCCCCGGATCGGGATGATCGGCTCGCGGCTCGCCGTGCCCGTGGTCCCCGTCCGCCTGGACGGGCTCGATCAGGTGCTGCAGGTCGGATGGCGAATGGCCCGCCCCGGCCGCGTCCGCGTCGCCTTCGGCGCGCCACTCAGGCTGGTTGGCGACGACTATGAGGCGCTGGCCCGGCAGGTGGAGACCGCCGTCAAAGCCTTGTAGAGCCTTGTCCGTTCGACCTTTACGTTCCTTCCATCCGTCCAGCGCTTTCTCCTGCGGGCCTTCCGACTCTCCCGCGTCGAAACCATCGCTATGGCATAATCATTGTTTAACAAGAAAGGACAGCTAGCAGTTGAGCAAGGACGATCTGATTGATATGCAGGGCACAGTCGTGGCGGTTCACAGCGGCGGGCTTTACCGCGTGCAGTGTGACGCCGGCCACGAAGTCCTGGCCCAGCTCAGCGGCCGAATGCGCCGCTTTCGCATCAAGGTGGTTCCAGGGGATCGCGTGACGGTCGGCGTCTCACCCTACGACCCGGTCCGGGGCATCATCACCTTCCGCGCACGCTAGCCAAGAAGCATTTGGACTCGAACACAACTCATCGAAAACGCCCCAACCGCGGCCCGCGTCGCCGCACCGGGGTACGGCCGCAGCGTGGCGGCCCGCGACAGCACCCGCTGACGCACGGCGCAAAGCACACCGCGACGACGGCGCCAACGCTGCTCGAAGCGATGCCGGTGGACACCACACCGGTACCGTTCACGTCGCTCGACCTCGATCAGCGCCTGCTGGAAGGGATTCGCGACCTCGGCTTCCGCGACACGCGGCCGATCCAGACGGCAGTGATCCCGCTGGCGCTCGGCAACCATGATCTAATCGCGTGCGCCGAAACCGGCACCGGCAAGACGGCGGCATTCGTGGTGCCGACGCTCCAGTGGCTGCTCACCACCGGCAAGCGCGAAGAGCAACCGCCGGTGGAGGGCGCAGAAGCGGCGCCGGCGAAGAAGAGCCGGGTGCTGGTGCTGGCGCCGACGCGCGAGCTCGCGGTGCAGATCGAGGACGAGATTCACGGCCTCGCCTACCACACCACCATCACCAGCGCCGCGGTTTACGGCGGCGTCGAGATGGGGATGCAGGAGCGCGCGCTCAAGGCGGGCGTCGACATCATCGTCGCCACGCCGGGCCGGCTGATGGATCACATGCGGCAGCAGAACGCCGACCTCGGCGCGATCGAGCTGCTGGTGCTCGACGAAGCGGATCGGATGATGGACATGGGCTTCTGGCCCGACGTCCGCCGCATCATCAGCACGCTGCCGGCGGTGCGTCAGACGCTGCTCTTCTCGGCGACGATGCCCGACGAAGTCGTGCGTGACGCGCTGGAGATCACGCGCGACGCCAAGTACGTGCAGGTCGGCCAGCGCAGCCAGCCGGCGCAGAGCATCACCCACCGGATGGAAGCGGTCGGCGCGCACGACAAAGTGGAGTGGCTGATCGAGCACCTGCGCCGCCCCGAAGGGCCGGTGCTGATCTTCACCCGCACCAAGGTCGGCGCCGATCGGCTGGCGCGCAAGCTGGCGGCGGCAGGAGTGAAATGCGCGGCGCTGCACGCCGATCGCAGCCAGGACCAGCGGCGGATCGCGGTGGAGGGGTTCAAGAGCGGGCGCTACAAGGTGCTCGTCGCCACCGACATCGCCGCCCGCGGCCTCGACATCGACGCGATCCACACCGTCATCAACTACGAGGTACCCGATTCACCCGACTCGTACGTGCACCGGGTGGGCCGAACCGGACGCGCCGGCGCGGTCGGACAGGCCATCACGCTGGTTTCTCCGGAGGAGCGCCGTGCCCTGGGCTTTCTAGCCAAGGCTGTCGGGCTTGAATTAGGATAATGCCGATGTCCGATCCGCTGACCGCTCCCCCTACTTCGCCTGGCGCGACGGCTGCGCAGCCGGTCGACGCGCCGGCGTCGCCGGCGGTCGCGAGGTTCAAGTCGTGCCGGTGGCGGCGGCCGCCGGAAGAGGGGCCGGAGTGCTGCGGACATCGTGACGTGCTGCCGATGGCGGGCACGTCGGGGTTCGATCCGGAAGCGTGGTGTCCCGACTGCGCGTTCTACAAGCTGCGCCGGACGCCGAAGAAGCGCGAACCGGGCGACTACCGCTACTGACCTACTCCGAAAATTCTTTCGCCAGGGCCACCCATTCGCCTTCCGGCGCGAGCTGTTGATACGACAGCCAGTGCGGTCGCGCCTGCTGCGACTGCCCCATCTTCTCGAAGATCACCGCCAGGTAAAAGTGCGCGTCGGCGTAGAACGGATTGAGGTGCAGCGCCTCGAGGTAGCAGGCCTGCGCCTCGTCGAACCGCCCGAGATCGTGATAGATGTTGCCGAGATTGAAATGCGCCTCGAACAGATCCGGCTCGAGGCCGATCGCGCGCGTGTAGAGCGCCTGCGCCTCTTCGGTCTCGCCGCGGCTGTAATGGATGTTGGCGAGATTGATCAGCGCCGGCGCCAGGAACGGATCGAGCTCGAGCGCCTTGCGGTAGGCGGTCGCCGCCTCCTCCTGCGTTGAATCGTCGCCGTCGTCGAGCGCCGAGGCGGCGCGGAAATACTCCTCGGCGAGCGCCGCATCGTGCTGCGGCGCGCGACTCGCCGGCCTGGCCGCCGGCGGCCGGGGGGTGCGCGGCGGCCGCAGGGTGATGATTTTCGCCGGCTCGGCGTCGAGCCGGAAATCGAACTCGAGCTGCCCCTGGTGCGCCGCGACCAGCGCGCGCACGACGGTGCGGAACGGCATCCCCTGGGAGATTCCCTCGTTCGCCTGGCGAATGATCGCGAGGTCGGGAAACGCGAAAAATGTGTCGGCGTTGGTGCGCACCACCGGGCGCAGGACGCCGCATTTCACCAGGTAGCGCAGATGATCCTCGCGCAGGGCGCGGTAGCGGGCGGCGACGTCGCGCAGCGCGTGGTATTGCTGCCTCAACGTCCCCGGCGTCGGCACGCCGGCAAGGCGGCAGAATTCCTCTTCCGTGATGATCTGGATCGGGCGTCCGCCGGCGCGCTGCTGGTTCAGCTCCTCGGCGCGTTTGAGCTTGTTGCTCTTGTCGCGGACCGCCTGATCGCTCTGGCCCGCCGAAGCCCGCGCGCGAACGGCGGCGGCGACGGGAATCTTCGTCGTGTCCGGCTTTACCGCACCGGCGGGCACGGGCCCGAAGCCTTCGTCGCCGACCACCAGCATCGTCGTCTTCGCATTGACGTCGTCGCCGGTGAGGCCGCCGAGGCGGGTGACCAGCGCGCGCGCGTCGCGCCGTCCGAGCGAGCTGAGTTTTCCGGTGAAGACGACGAGCTGTCCTTCGAGCGATCGACGACCTGACTCGTCAGGTGAAGGTGCGGGCAAACGGCCTCTCCGCGAAGGTGCCGAGGGGGCGAACGCGGATCAAGATGAGGGAGAATAGGAGCGAAGTCAAGCGTCAACTCGCGTAGCTCGACTGTCGATCGACGCAGGACGCGGCCACGACCGCACGCGCGATACCACGATGATTCTCGCTGGCGACATCGGCGGCACCAAGACCCTCCTCGGCGTCTTCGACGGCGCCACCGCGCGGCCCAAGCCCGCGGTGGTCCGCTCCTACGGCACCCTCGATTACGACGACCTGACGACGATGATCCGCGAATTCCTGGCCGAAGCCGGCGGCGCGACGGCGGCGGGCGGCATCGATCGCGCGTGCTTCGGCGTCGCCGGGCCGGTGATGGACGACGCGGCGCAGCTGACCAACGTGCCGTGGCGCGTCGACGGGCGCCGCGTCGCCGGCGCGTTCAACTTCCACCGCGTGTCGCTGCTCAACGATTTGCAGGCGATGGCCTACGCCGTGCCGCAGCTGCGCGAGTCGGAAGTGCACGTGCTGCAGGAGGGCGAGGCGCTGCGCGGCGGCAACATCGCGCTGATCGCCGCCGGCACCGGCCTCGGCCAGGCGCTGCTGCACAACGTCGACGGCCGCTTCATCCCGTCGCCCTCCGAAGCCGGCCACGCCGACTTCGCGGCGCGCACCGAGCGCGAATTCGATCTGGCTCACGCGCTGATCCGGCGCTACGGCCGCGCCGACGTGGAGCACGTCATCTCGGGCCGTGGCTTCTTCAACATCCATCCCGTCGCGCACCGCGGCGCCCCGTGCGCGGCGAAGGTGGACCTCGAGGATCCCGACGCGCCGGCGGCGATCTCGCTGGCGGCTGCGGAGCGGCGATGCGCCGGATGCATGGAGACGCTCGACATGTTCGTCGACGCCTATGGCGCCGAAGCGGGCAACCTCGGGCTGCGCGCGGTCTCGACCGGTGGCCTATTCATCGGCGGAGGCATCGCACCGAAGATCCTGCCGGCGCTCACCACCGGCGCGTTCATGCGCGCGTTCCTCGCCAAGCCGCCGCTCGATCACATGTTGAAGGCGATGCCCGTGAAGGTGATTCTCAACGCCGAGGCCGGGCTGCTCGGCGCCGCCGTTTACTCCGCGAGCCTGCCCTGAGCGGGCCACGCGTTCGCCGGCGGGCCGAAGCGTCAGGCGTAATCGCGCAATTGTGTTTACTGACCTGACACGAACGACAGCCAGTGCACACGACGCCGAGCTGTCAAATCTCGCGGGTGAAAACGAACCGCGAACGTGGTCTAATGATCGTCTCTCCATGATCTGGTTCTTCGACCGCAACGGCGAGAAGCTTCGCTACGAAATCAGCCACGACCGGTTGAACGGCCTGTACCGCGTCGTCATCACTCATCCGGATGGCAGCGAGTCGGTGGAGGAAGTCGACGAGCCGACCGAGCTGATCGAGCGGTCGGTGGCGCTGATGAACTCGCTGCGCGGCGACGGCTGGAAAGTGGCCTAGCGGCCGGATACCTCGACGCGGTTGAACATGGCGGTCGCGCGGCGGGTTCGATCGTGGCTGGTGACTGCAAGACCGATTCGCGCCGTCCCGCGCGGAAACGCCTGACGACCCACCTTCGTCCATCTCACGCCGTCGGTCGACACGTACGCGGTGATGGTTTTGGCCGCGCGCGCCAGCTTCAGGTATCGCGGCG
>Ga0207645_10001130_pt1 | contig 22080 bp, 12 predicted proteins | sample KBSM53metaG_FD_184331 | JGI IMG/M metagenome (GOLD analysis project Ga0207645, IMG submission 184331) | Miscanthus rhizosphere microbial communities from Kellogg Biological Station, Michigan, USA - KBS M5-3 metaG (SPAdes) (version 2) | ecosystem: Host-associated > Plants > Roots > Rhizosphere >...
GTCGCCGCCGCACCGGCTCCGCCGCATACGCGGGAGCTCGTGACGACGCTCTTCGAGCTCGGGCGGGAGATCACCTCCGTCCTCAACCTCGACGAGCTGCTGCACAAGATCCCGCTGCTGATCGCGCGGATCACCAAGTTCCAGGCCTTCGCCGTCTATCTGCTCGACCCCCGCCGCGAGGAGCTGTCGATCGCCTACGCCGTCGGCTATCCCGACGATGTGGTCTGGGGGCTGCGGCTGAAGGTGGGGCACGGCCTGGTCGGCGCCGCGGTCGCCGACGGCAAGCCGATCCTCGTCAACGACGTCCACACCGATCCGCGCTACGTCGAGGCGGTGCCTGGATCGCGCGCCGAGATCGTCGTCCCGCTGCGCCGCAAGGGCAACGTCATCGGCGCGCTCAACCTGCTCAGCGACACGCCGGGCCAGTTCACCGAGACCGACGAAGCGATGCTGCGGCAGTTCGGCGCGCACGTCGCGGTGGCGATCGAGAACGCGCGGCTGTTCGAGAGCACGCGCGAGTACACGCACACGCTGGAAACGCTCGCCGAGATCGCGCGCGAGTTCGGCGCCATCCTCAACCTCGACGAGCTGCTCACCCGGATCGCCAACCTCGCGCGGCGGGTGATCGACTACCGCACCTTCGGCATCCTGCTCGTCAACCAGGACACCGACGAGCTCGAGATGAAGGTCGCGGTGCGCTACGGCGACAAGATCACCGTGCCGCGCGTCAAGCTTGGCAACGGCATCGTCGGCTACGCCGCGCTGCACAAGGTGGCGGTCAACGTCCCCGACGTCGAGGCCGATCCGCGCTACATCAGGGTGGTCGAAGACGCGCGCTCGGAGCTGGTGGTGCCGTTGATGGTGCACGACCGCTGCATCGGCGTGATCGATCTCGAGAGCCCCGAGCTCGACGCGTTCGGCAAGAACCAGGTGGAGATCGTCACCCTGCTCGCCAGCCAGGCGGCGGTCGCGATCGAGAACGCGCGCCTCTACGAAACCATCCGCAACAACGAGGTCCGGCTCGAGAAGGAGATCCGGTTCGCGCAGCGCGTGCAGGCGGCGCTGCTGCCGGTGGACCTGCCGAAGCGCCTCAAGCAGGTCGACGTCGCCGCCCGATTCGCGCCCGCGCGCGAGCTGGGCGGCGACCTCTACGACTTTCTCGCTCCCGAACCGAACAGCCTGGTGGTCGCGGTTGGCGACGTGTCGGGCAAGGGCGTTCCGGCGGCGCTTTACAGCGCGTTTGCCGGCGAGTTGATCCGGTCGCGCACCTTCCGCCGGCGCTACGCGCCCGAACGCTTCGGCCCGGCCGGCGTGCTCGCCTCGACGAACACGATTCTCCACGAGCGGCAGCTCGAGGAGTACTACTGCACGCTGTGCTATGCGGTCTTCGATTTCAAGCGCCGGACGATGACGATGGCGAACTCCGGGCTGCCCTATCCGGTCCGGTGCAGCGACGGGCGGGCGGAGCAGATCACGCTCCCCGGGGTGCCGCTGGGTTCGTTTGCCGGCTCGACTTACGACGAAGTGTCGTTCGACCTCGCCAAGGGCGACCTCTTCGTGTTCTGCACCGACGGCGTGTTCGAGGCCAACGACGCGCTCGGCCGGGAGTTCGGCGCCGAGCGGCTGCTGGAGGTGATCGGCGCGGTGCGCACGTCCACCGCGCGCGAAATCGTCGACGCCATCTTCTCCGCGGTGCAGGAGTTCCGCGGCGAGACGCCGCCCAACGACGACATGACCGCCGTCGCCCTCAAGATTCTCGTATGAACGCCGCAGCGCTCGCACTCGGCGCCGCGCTCGCCGCGCAGTCCACGCCGGCCGCGGAGCTGAAAGCGAAATTTGAACGGCGCGTCGAGGAGATCGCCGGACGGCTCGACGGCGTCGCCGGCTACGTGTTCGTCGACCTGACGTCGGGCGAGAAGATCGCGCACCTCGAGCGCGAGGTCTTTCCAACGGCGTCGACCATCAAGCTCGCCATCGTCTACGAGTTGTTCACGCAGGCGTCGGAAGGACGCATCAAGCTGGACGAGACGATGACGCTCGATCGCACCAAGGCGGTGGGCGGCGCCGGCGTCCTCGCCGAAATGGGCACGCCGACCTTGTCGATCCGCGACTACGCGGTGCTGATGGTCACGCTCAGCGACAACACCGCGACCAACGTGCTGATCGATCGGCTCGGGATGGACGCGATCGGCAAGCGGATGCAGATGCTCGGCCTCGGCGCCACGAAGCTGCGGCGGCACATGATGGATACCGCGGCGGCGCGCCGCGGCGACGAGAACGTCTCGACGCCGGACGAGATCGCCCGGTTGCTGCAGGCGATGCCGCCCGAGGGAATCGAGCTGCTGAAGAAGCCGAAGGAGAGCCGCCTGCGGCGCGGCTTGCCGCCGGGAGTGGCCACTGCCGACAAACCTGGAGAGCTCGATGGTGTTCGCGTCGACGCCGGAATCGTCTACGCGAAGAACCGTCCGTACATCTTCTGCGTGATGACGACGTTCTTGAGGAGTGAAACCGAAGGAGAGCGCGCGATCGAAGAGATCGCGCGCGCTGCCTACGAGTACTTCAGCCGGCTGGGTGCCGGACCGATTGGCCGACGCATCGGGCCCTGACGAGACCTAATCACTAACCGAGACCTAATCACTAACCGAGAACTAATCACTAACCAGAACTAGTCCCCAATCCCTGAGCCCTAATCCCTCTTCACGTACAGGTCCCGCTCGCGGATGTGAAGCCCGAGCGGCCGGCCACCGAGCTGCGCGACCTGCTCGACGCGTCCTTTCACCCGGACGTGTTCGCCCTTGGCCGGCATCCGGCTGTTTTCCGAAAGCACCGTCACTTCACCGGTGCCATCGTCGACTTTGTAGAAACGGAAGGGTACGAGTGGCAGACCCCATGAGCTGGTGACCGTGCCGTTGATCGAAACGGTGCGGTCCTGATAACGGCCGGGATGGCGCTGAAGGTCTGCGATGTCCGGCGACCGGAGCGACATCGCGCATCCTGACGTGAGGACAGCGAGCGTGGCGGCGGCGGCGAAGCGAGTAACCGTGTTCATCATCAGCAGCCCTTCTTGAAAAGGGCCGCGCCGAACCGTGGAACGTACGGCGGGATGCGGCGATGCCAGCGCCTGCCTGATGTTACGCACCCCGTTGATTCGACACGACCCGCAGCTCAGCACATCAAAGCTCGTGCCCGGCCGGCCGGCCGGAATTCTTCGAAAAACAGGAGCAAGGCGCGGACCGTTCGTCCTGAAGCGTGGACGCGGCTGACCTCAGGTCAGAACGGTTTGCTGGATGGCGCGTCGCGGATCCGTCTCAGCCGAAACGATTTGCGGCGGCTTTGTGGTTGACCTCTCGTCGCCGAGCCGCTACGTTCTCGTCGATCGACAGATCGGACGGTGTTCGTTCTTGGCCAAGGAGTCGCCGATGACGCTCACTCGCCTGCGGCTGGTCGCGTTCGTCCTCCTCATCGCCGCGGTCCCGTGTGGGGCCGCCGCCCAGGGCAGCTTCTTCACCTCCCTCTCCGGCGCCGTCGTCGACTCGCAGGGCGGCGTGATCCCCGGCGCCGACGTCAAGGTGCGCAACAACGGCACCGGCATCGAGAACAACGCGGTGACCGACGCGAACGGGACGTTCACCATCCCGTCGCTGCCGGGCGGCACCTACAGCGTCACGGTGTCGCTCCAGGGCTTCAAGACCGTCACGCTGACCTCGGTGACGCTGAACGCCGCGGTGCCGGCCAACGTCAAGGTGACGCTGCAGGTCGGCGCGCTGGAGGAGAACGTGACGGTCACCGGCGACAGCGCGCTGGTCGTGCAGACGCAGACGCCGTCGATCGCCACCAACCTGACCGGCACGCAGATCACCAGCCTGCCGCTCACCAGCCGCAACGCGCTCGATTCGCTGACCTCGCTGCCCGGGTTCAACACCTCGGGCACGGCCAGAAACTCCACCGTCAACGGCCTGCCGAAGAGCGCCGTCAACATCACGCTCGACGGCATGAGCATCCAGGACAACTACAACAAGACGACCGACGGCTACTACGCGCGGCTGACGCCGACGCTCGACTCGGTGGAGGAAGTGACGGTGACCACCGCGGGCAACACCGCCGACGCCACCGGTCAGGGCGGCGTGCAGATCAAGTTCGTGACCAAGTCGGGCAGCAACAGCTGGAACGGCACCGCCTACGAGTACTTCCGCCACGACGCCCTGAACGCGAATTCGTGGTTCAACAACCGCGACCTGCCGCCCGACCCGGTGACCGGCAAGGCGCCGAAAACCGAGCTGCGCCACTACCAGCAGGGAATCGCGCAGGGCGGGCCGATCGTGCGCAATCGCGCGTTCTTCTTCTTCAACTACGAAGACGAACGACGGCCGAGCCAGGCGACGTTGAGCCGCAACATGCTGACGCAGGACGCGGCCAACGGGATCTTCAGCTACAACGTCGGCGGCGCGGTGCGCCAGGTCAACCTGCTGCAGCTGGCGACAGCCAACGGACAGCTGTCGTCGCTCGACCCCACGGTCTCCAGGGCGCTGAACGACATCCTCGCTGCATCGAAGACGACCGGCAGCGTCACGCCGCTCAGCAACCCGATCGTCGCGCAGTACACCTTCCAGACCGACACCAACAACTTCAACCCGGCGCCGACCGTGCGCCTCGACTACGACGTGTCGCAGAACCATCGGCTGACCGGGTCGATGAATTACCGCCACGTCAACTCGACGCCCGACACGACCAACAACGCCTATCCGCCGTTCCCGGGCTTCGTGCAGACCGGCAGCCAGCAGTCGACGCGCTGGACGACATCCGAATCGCTGCGGTCCACGCTCCGCTCGAATCTCGTCAACGAGTTCCGTGTTGGCGGCACCGGCGGATCGACGCTGTTCTCGCCCGAGCTGGGGCCGTCGATGTGGGATGGCACGGCGGGGATGCGGCTCGATTTCTTCAACGCGTGCTGCGGCGCCGGCTTCCGCCTCACCAACCTGAACACCGGCAATACCGCCACCAGCGGCGGCGCGGCCAACGGCCAGGCTCGCGAGGCGTCGACCAAGGTGATCGAAGACACCGCGACCTGGATCAGCGGCAAGCACAGCGTCACCTTCGGCGGCTCGATCATCCAGGCCGACGTCTGGCAGACGCAGCAGACGATTGTGCCGACCGTCACCTTCGGCGTGCTCGCCACCGAGCCGGCGGCGGCGATGTTCACCGCCGCGAACTTCCCCGGCGCCTCGGCCGCCGACCTGACGAACGCGCAGAATCTCTACGCGCTCGTCACCGGCCGCGTCAGCTCGGTGAGCGGCACCGCGCGCATCACGCCGGACGGCGACCAGTACGTCCCGCTCGGCGAGTCGCGTGCGCAGGGACGGATGCGCGAGTTCGATTTCTACGCGCAGGATTCGTGGCGCGCGCGCTCGAACCTGACCGTCACCGGAGGCCTCCGCTACGTCCTGGCGCTGCCGTTCTACCCGATGAACAACAGCTACACGACGGTGACCGAGGAAAGCCTCTACGGCATCTCCGGCGTCGGCAACCTGTTCAAGCCGGGGACGCTCGGCGGCACGAGGCCGAGCTACATCCAGTACCCGGCCGGCACCTACGCCTACAACACCGACACGAACAACATCGCGCCGAGCGGCGGCGCGGCGTGGCAGGTGCCGGCGCAGGGCAACCGCATCGGCCGGTGGCTGTTCGGATCGCAGGAGGGCGACAGTGTGATCCGCGGCGGCGCGGCGGTCGCATTCCAGCGGCCCGGCATGGTCGACTTCACCGGGCCGTTCGGCGACAACCAGGGGCTGTCGGTTGCGCTGCTGCGCGACGCCAACAACGTCGTCGGCAGCCTGCCTGCCCTGTTGCGCAACCCGGCGCAGGTCGCGCTGCCGGCGGCGCCGCCGGTGACCTATCCGATCGTGCCGGCGGCCAACACCAACGCCGTGAACCGGTTCGATTCGAACCTGCAGATGCCGTACACGCAGTCCTACACCGTCGGCTGGCAGCGCAAGCTCGGTAACGACACCGCGATCGAGCTGCGGTATGTCGGCAGCCGCCACCGGCAGGACTGGGAGACGGTGAACATCAACGAGGTCAACATCGTCACCAACGGCTTCGTCAACGAGTTCCGCAAGGCGCAGGCGAACCTGCAGGCGAACCTCGCCGCCGGCCGCGGCGCCACGTTCGCCTACACCGGCGTGCCGGGCACGAGCGCGCTGCCGATCTTCCTGGCGTACCTGAATGGACTGCCGAACGGCGTCGCCGGCGACCCGACCCAATACACCGGCACGCTGTGGTCGCAGGCGTCGTTCGTCAACTACCTCGCCGCGATGAACCCGAACCCGTTCGGCTTCATGTGCAACAACGCGCCGACCTGCACCACGGCGACGCTCGGCAACGGTTTCCTCGGCCAGGCGCTGTTCCGCAACAACGCCGCGCGCGCCGGGCTGCCGGCGAACTTCTTCGTCGCCAACCCGGACATGCTGAACGGCGCAAACCTCACCACCAACTCGGGCGGCACCAACTACAACTCGGTGCAGGTCGAATTCCGCAAGCGGTTGAGCGACGGCCTTGCCTTCAACAGCAGCTACGCGTGGGGCCGCGCGACGATCCTCCAGCGTTACGGCTTCATGCGTCCGCTCGCCGAGATCCCGCAGGCAGGGCAGATTGGCGGCGTGCAGCACGCGGTGAAGGGCAACTGGGTCTACGACCTGCCGTTCGGCCGCGAGCGCCGGTGGGGCAGCAACGTCGGCGGGCTGCTCGACGCGCTGGTCGGCGGCTGGGAGTTCGACGGCGTCGCGCGCGTGCAGACCGGCGAGATGCTCGACTTCGGCAACGTCCGATTGGTCGGGATGTCGGAGAAGGAATTCCGCGACGCGGTCGGCCTCCGCGTCGCGCCGAACGGCCAGCTGTTCATCCTGCCGCAGGACATCATCGACAACACGGTCAAGGCATTCGCGGTGAGCGCCACCACGGCGACCGGCTACGGTGCGCTTGGACCGCCGGCGGGCCGGTATCTCGCGCCGGCCAACGGCCCCGACTGCATCGAGACCTCGCCCGGCTATGGCGACTGCGGCGTGCGCAGCCTGGTCGTCAACGGGCCACGGCTCGTGCGCTTCGATCTGAGCCTGGTCAAGCGCTTCCGGCTGAAGGGGCGCGCCACCGCGGAATTCCGCGGCGAGTTCCTGAACGCGTTCAACCAGCCGTACTTCAACCCCGCGTCAACCGGCGGCACGCCGCTCGGGATGACGACGACGTTCACCAACCCGCAGGGTGCGATCACCTACAACGGCACGCCGCTGAGCAACGCGCAGGCCGGCTCGAGCGCCGACAGCTTCAGGCTGACGCAGCTGCTCGGCGACAACACCAGCCGCATCGTGCAACTGGTGTGGCGCGTGCGATGGTAGAGGCTCAGAGACTCTGAGATCAGTACACGCCCAGGTACCTCTGAGTCTCCCAGGGCGAGACGTGTTTGATGTAGTCGAGCCACTCTTCGCGCTTCGCAGTGACGAAGTGCTCGTAGAGATGCTCGCCTAGCGTCTCGCGCACCAGGTCGTCTTTCTCGAGCTCGTCGAGCGCCTCGCTCAAGTTGCCCGGCAGCTCGTCGATCCGCAAGTGACGCCGCTCCCGGTGGCTCATCTTGTAGATGTTCTTGTTGACCGGCGGCCCGGGATCGATCTTCTGGTCGATCCCGTCGAGCCCCGAGCGCAGCATCACCGCCAGCGCGAGATACGGGTTGCACGACGGATCGGGCATCCGCAGCTCGATCCGCGTCGACGTCCCGCGCGCCGCCGGCACGCGCACCAGCGGGCTGCGGTTCTTCTCCGACCACGCGATGTTGGTCGGCGCCTCGTAGCCGGGCACCAGGCGCTTGTACGAGTTCACCAGCGGGTTGGTGATGGCGCAGAAGCCCTTGGCGTGACGCAGGATGCCGCCGATGTAGTGCAGGCACGCCTCGCTCAGCTGCCACTGCGCCTTCGGGTCGAAGAAGATGTTCGTGCCGCCGGAGAACAGCGACATGTGCGTGTGCATCCCCGAGCCGTTGATGCCGTAGATCGGCTTCGGCATGAAGGTCGCGTGCAGCCCGTTCTTGATCGCGATGTTCTTCACCACGAACCGGAACGTGCTGATGCTGTCGGCCGTCGTCAGCACGTCGTCGTAGCGGAAGTCGATCTCGTGCTGGCCGGGCGCGACTTCGTGGTGCGCCGCCTCGACGTGGAACCCCATCGCTTCGAGCGCGAGCACGATTTCGCGCCGCACGTCTTCGCCCTGATCGACCGGGCTCAGGTCGAAGTAGCTGGCGGCGTCGTGTGTCTCGGTGGTGGGGATGCCGTTCTTGGTCTGGAAGAGGAAGAACTCCGCCTCGGGCCCGGCGTTCATCGCGTAGCCTTTCGACGCCGCCAGCGCGATTACCTTCTTCAGGCAGGCGCGCGGGTCGCCGATGAACGGCTCGCCGTCGGGCGTGTAGATGTCGCAGATCATCCGCGCCACCTTCTCGCCGGTCGTGCCCGGCCACGGGAAGACGCGGAAGGTCGAGAGGTCGGGCCGCAGGTACATGTCCGACTCCTCGATCCGGACGAAGCCCTCGATCGACGAGCCGTCGAACATGATCTTGCCGTCGAGGGCGTCCTCGAACTGCCGGTCCGGAATCTCGACGTTCTTGATCGTGCCGAGGATGTCGGTGAACTGCAGCCGGAGGAACTTGACCTTCTCCCGTTCGGTGCGCTCGAGGATCTGCGCTTTGGTTTCGCGCCCGTCGGGCTCCGACCCCTTTCCCCGCCCGCCGTCGCCGGAGCGCGGCGATGGGGGAGTGCCGTGCGACTTCGCCATGGGCTCGGATTCTAGCCAACTTTCCGAAAAGCTCCCGCGTCTGATGGCTTCGTAGGAGATTCCGCGATGAAACTGCTCAAGCTTGCCGGCATCGCCAGCGCGACCGTTGGGCTGATCGCGCTCGCGACCCTCCTGGCGCCGTCCGTTTACGGACAAGCCCCCGACCGATCGACCCTTCCGCTGATGATGCTCGCGGGCCGCGGCCCGGAGATCGGCGTCCGAATCGTCGACGCTTCCGCCGGCGGGGCCGTCGTCGAGGAAGTCCAGCCGGACAGTCCGGCGGAGAAAGCGGGCCTCCGCCAGAAGGACGTCATTGTCGAGTTCGACGGCGAACGCGTCCGCAGCGCGCGGCAGTTCAGCCGGCTCGTCGAGGAAACGCCGCCCGGACGTACGGTGAAGGCCACGATCGAGCGTGACGGGCAGCGGCGCGACGTGCAGATTACGCCGGCCGAAGGACGGCGCTCCGGCGTCCAGCGCGACGGCGACGGCATCCGCGCCTTCGGCGATTTCGACCAGCTGCGCGAGCTCGGGCGGCTCAGCGGGCGGTTCGCGCCGTTCAACTTCAATTTCGATTTTCCCGGCGTGCTGTCCGGCCGTCGGCTCGGCGTCGGCGTGAGCGAGCTGACCGATCAGCTGGCGCAGTACTTCGGCGCGAGGGATGGCGTTCTCGTGACGTCGGTGACCGATGGCTCGGCCGCCTCGCGCGCGGGCCTCAAAGCCGGCGACGTCATCACCTCGATCAACGGCCGCCCGGTGCGGTCGCGCGAGGATCTCGTGCGCGAGCTTCGCGACGCCACGGGCGACGATGTGACGATCGGGATTGTCCGCGACCGGAAAGAGACGACGGTGACGGCGAAGATAGAGGTGGCGCCGCGAAGGCCGGCGCGGGGCTTCGTACTTTCGCTTCCTTCTCTGCTACGCCGAGCGTGACGCCGCGGTGCGCGTGTCGACGATCTCGGCAGCCGGCGCCGTCGCGAGAATACCGGCGAGGTGCGAGGCGAAGATCGTGGCGAACGCCTGAACGAGCTCGGAGGTTTCGCCGCCGCCCTTGATTTCCGCCGACAGCGCGCCGATGCAGCCGTCGGCGGCGAGAATCGGCGCGACGACGGCGCCGCTGGCCGCGCCGGGGCGGGCGAGCACGATCTGCAAGGTTCCCGAGCGGTAGGCCGCGGCGGCGGCGTTGTCCGCCGATCGCGGCACCGGCGGGATGCGCGCGAGCATCTGGCTGCTGTAGCCGTGCGCCAGCACCGGCCGCAGGTCGCCGCCGCCCGATCCCATCCACACCATCACGCCGCTCGCGTCGAGGACGCCGGCTGCGCGCCCGAGGAGGCGCGACAGCTCGTCGAGGTCCGTGACGCGGCCGAAGTCGGTCGCCAGCGCGGCGGCCGTCCTCAACGCGCTCGGAGACGGCACAACGGGCTTCGTTTCACGCGCCGGCGGCGGCGCCACGAGGTGGGAAGGCGAGGCGGTCTCTTCGACGTCCACCGCGGCGCGGGCCCGCCGGACCGGAATCAACAGCAGCACGACCAGGGCGACGACGGCGGCGGCGGAGCCGAGGATCGTGGCCTGCCGCTTTCGCAGCCCGGCGACCTCACGGTCGAACACCTGGTGTTCGGCCAGCCGCGCGGTCTCGACCTGCCGCGCCGCGGTCGCGGCCATGTCGCTGCCCTCGGTGAAGATGATGTCCGCGGCCATCAACGGCTGGTGCGACGCGAGGTACTCGCGCACCCGCTCGTCGATCCGGCCGAACTCGCGCGCGCTCGCCGTCGCCTCCTCGATCGTCGTCCGGCTGCTCGCGGTGGCCGACGCGGCAAGCACCCCCAGCGCCGCGCTCAGCGCGTCGCGGCTGGCGGCGACTTTCGCGGTCCAGAACGCCTCGCCCTGCCCGGCGGCGACGTAGCCATGCTGGCCGACCCGCGCTTCCTCGAGCGCGACGGCGGCGTCGCGCGCGCGCTGATCGAAGGCGCGCAGCGTCGCGGCAAGCCCGCCAATCTCGCGTTCGGTACGGATGAGAAGGAGCGCGGCGACGCCGATCGCGACGAGTGCCATCGCGCCGAACATCAGTCGCAACGCGCGTGAGACCAAAACGTCGATAGAGTACCATAAGCGCGCGATGCCCGCGACGGCGATCCCGCCGCCGCCGTACTGATAACCTCCGCGTATGGCGACTTCATCTGCTGCCCGCGTTGAAGGAGCCGAGCGCGTGCTCACCGCGCCGGCCGTCTCCTTCGTCGAAGATCTCACGCGCCGCTTCCGCCCCCGCATCGACGAGCTGCTCGCTCGGCGCCGCGCCGTGCAGCAGCGCTACAACCACGGCGAGCGTCCCGACTTTCTCGCCGAGACGGCGGATGTCCGCCGCGGCACGTGGAAGGTCGCGCCGATTCCCGCCGACCTGCAGGATCGGCGCGTCGAGATCACCGGGCCGGTCGATCGCAAGATGATCATCAACGCGCTCAATTCCGGCGCGTCGATCTACATGGCCGACTTCGAGGACGCCAACTCGCCGAGCTGGGCCAACAACATCTCCGGCCAGGCGAATCTCATCGACGCGGTGCGGCGGACGATCACCTACGAGAACCCCGACACCGGAAAGCGCTACAAGTTGAACCCGCAGATCTCGACGCTGCTGGTGCGTCCGCGCGGATTCCACCTGCCGGAACAGCACTTCGCCGTCGACGGCCGGCCGGCGCCCGGCATGCTGTTCGACTTCGGCATGTATCTCTTCCACAACGCCGAAGCGCTCGCCGCCGCCGGAACCGGCCCGTACTTCTACCTGCCGAAGATGCAGAGCCATCTCGAGGCACGGCTCTGGAACGACGTCTTCGTCTACGCCCAGACCGCGTTGAAGATACCGACCGGCACGATCAAGGCGACCGTGCTCATCGAGACGCTGCCGGCGGCGTTCGAGATGGACGAGATCCTCTACGAGCTGCGCGATCACATCGCCGGGCTCAACTGCGGCCGCTGGGACTACATCTTCAGCTCGATCAAGACGCTGCAGACCGATCCCGCGTTCGTCCTGCCCGACCGCGGGCAGGTGACGATGGAGGCGCCGTTTCTTCGCGCCTACGTGCAGCTGCTGATCAAGACCTGCCACCGGCGCGGCGCCTTCGCGATGGGCGGCATGGCGGCGCAGATCCCGGTGAAAGACGACCCCGAGGGCAACGCGCGCGCGATGGACAAGGTGAAGGCCGACAAGCTGCGCGAAGTGCGCGAAGGGCACGACGGCACCTGGGTGGCGCACCCGGGTATGGTCGCGCTGGCGAAGCAGGTGTTCGACGAAGGGATGCCGGCGCCGAACCAGGTGAATCGCCTGCGCGAGGAGGTCTCGGTGACCGCCGCGCAGCTGCTCGAGCCGCCGCCGGGGACTCGCACCGAAGCCGGCCTGCGGCATAACATTCGAGTAGGCATCCAGTATCTGGAAGCCTGGCTCGGCGGGCAGGGCGCCGTGCCGATCTACAACCTGATGGAAGACGCGGCGACCGCGGAAATCTCGCGGACGCAGATCTGGCAGTGGCTGAAGCACCGCGCGGCCCTCGACGATGGCCGCACCGTCACCCGGCCCCTGGTCGATCAGCTCGTCGAGGAAGAGTTCGCCCGCGTGCGCGAGGAGGTCGGCGCGAGCCGCTTCGAGCGCGGCCACTTCGACCAGGCGCGCGCGCTCTTCGTGCAGGTCGCCACGTCGGCCGAGCTCGAGGACTTCCTGACGCTGCCCGCGTACCAAATGCTCGTAAAGGGATCATGACCACAGAAAGGCAGGCGCCGTCGACGCTCATCGACCTGATCGCAGACATCCCGTCCGACAAGATCGCCGTCATCCTTCCCGAAGCGCACATCAAGGTGACCTACGGATCGCTCCGCGAGCAGGTGCGGGCCGTCGCCGAGCAGCTGGCGGCCGCCGGCATCGGCCGCGGCGATCGTGTCGCCACCTCGCTCTCCAACGGCCTGCCGATGATCGTGTCGTTCCTCGCCGCGTCGCTCGCGGGGACCGCCGCGCCGTTGAACCCCGCCTACAAGGAAGACGAGTTCAAGTTCTATCTCGAGGACACCGACGCGCGCGTCCTGATCCTGCCGCCGGACGGCGGCGACGAAGCGCGCCGGGCGGCTGGAAACAAGTACAGGATCCTGACCGTCGACATGGATTCGACGGGAACGGTCTCACTGAAGGGCGTCGACGGACGACAGCCGGCCGGCGCGCCGTCACTCGACGACGTCGCGCTGGTGCTGCACACGAGCGGCAGCACCGGGCGGCCGAAGCGCGTGCCGCTCGCGCACAGAAATCTGTCGATCTCGGCCGGCAATATCGCACGCCATTACCAGCTCGGCCCCGAAGATGTGGCGATGTGCGTGATGCCGCTGTTCCACGTGCATGGGCTGGTCGCATCGACGCTGGCCACGCTCGCGACCGGCGGCACCGTCGTCGTGCCGGCGAAGTTCAGCCCGCTGTCGTTCTGGCGGGTCGCGCGCGATCACCACGTGACCTGGTACTCGGCGGTGCCGACGCTGCACCAGCTGCTGCTCGCGCGCGCCGCCGATCCGACCGATCCGGCGCGGCGTCCCGCCGGCGCCGAGCGGCTGCGATTCATCCGCTCGTGCAGCGCCGCGCTGCCGCCGCAGGTGATGCACGCGCTCGAAACCGCCTTCGGCGCGCCGGTGCTCGAGGCCTACGGCATGACCGAGGCGGCGCACCAGATGGCGTCCAACCCGCTGCCGCCGGCGGCGCGCAAGCCGGGGTCGGTGGGCTTCGGCACTGACGTGCAGATCAGCATCATGGACGCGAGCGGCAAGCATCTGCCGCCTGGCGAAGCGGGGCAGGTGGTGATCAAGGGACCGAACGTCATCACCGGCTACGAGAACAACCCCGAGGCCAACGCCGCGTCGTTCGTCGACGGCTGGTTCAAGACCGGCGACCAAGGCGTCCTCGACGAAAACGGGTATCTGACGCTCGTCGCCCGCATCAAGGAGCTGATCAACCGCGGCGGCGAGAAAATCTCGCCGCGCGAGATCGACGAGGTGCTCCTCACCCACCCTTTTATCGCTGAGGCGGTGTGCTTCGGCGTCCCGCACCCGACATGGGGCGAGGAGGTGGCGGCGGCGGTCGTGCTGCGCGAGGGGGCGAAGGCGAGCGAAGCGGATCTGCTGGCGTTCTGCAAGGAGCGGCTCGCCGACTTCAAGCGGCCGAAACAGATTCACATGACCGACCGCATCCCGAGGACGGCGACCGGCAAGATCCAGCGCGGCGCGGTGGCGAAGGTCTACGCGCCAAGGCGGTCGTAAGCGCTGGCGGGCTGACGAGACGATGAAGTATTTTATCGCTGCCCGGGCCGGGAACCGGCGGCACGCTCAACAGGGGGAGACATGACGACGCGCTGGCGACAACTGCTGTTCGGCATCATCTGCATGGTCATGATCGCCAACCTGCAGTATGGGTGGACGTTGTTCGTCGGGCCGATCGATCAGAAATACCACTGGGGCCGCGCCGCGATTCAGCTTGCCTTCACCATCTTCGTGTTGACCGAGACCTGGCTCGTCCCGATCGAAGGCTACCTGATCGACAGGTTTGGCCCGCGGATCATGATCGCCGGCAGCGGCGTGCTCGTGGGCATCGCCTGGGTCATGAACTCGATGGCCGACTCGCTGTTGCTGCTGTATCTCGGCGCCGCGATTGGCGGCATCGGCGCGGGCGTGATCTACGGCGGATCGGTTGGCAACGCATTGAAATGGTTTCCCGACCGGCGCGGCCTCGCAGCGGGATTGACGGCGGCGGGCTTCGGTGCCGGCTCGGCCCTGACGGTCGTGCCGATTGCCAACATGATCCAGTCGAGCGGCTACGAATCCGCGTTCCTGTGGTTCGGTCTCGGACAGGGCCTCGTCGTCGTGCTCGTCGCGCAGATGATGCGGGCGCCGGCGGCCGGTGAGGTGGTGTCGAGCGGGGCGGCAGCGGTTCACCAGACGCGGCGCGACTACACGCCGGCACAGGTGCTCTCTACGCCGGTGTTCTGGATCATGTATGCGATGTTCGTCATGGTGGGAGCCGGCGGCCTGATGGCGGTCGCTCAGCTCGGGCCGATCGCGACCGACTTCAAGGTCGCCCGCATTCCCGTCTCCATTCTCGGCATCACGCTGCCGGCGCTCACCTTCGCGCTGACCATCGACCGCGTGCTCAACGGCATCTGCCGGCCGTTCTTCGGCTGGGTCTCGGATCACATCGGCCGCGAGAACACGATGTTCGGCGCCTTCTTCGTCGAGGGCATCGGCATCTACGCGCTGCTGTTGTTCGCCGGCAATCCGACGCTGTTCGTGATCCTGTCCGGCCTGGTGTTCTTTGCCTGGGGCGAGATCTACTCGCTGTTCCCCGCGACCTGCACCGACATCTTTGGCCGGAAGTTCGCCACGACCAACTACGGGATGCTCTACACGGCGAAGGGAACCGCCTCCCTGCTGGTTCCGCTGGCGAACGTGCTCACCAATGCGACCGGCAGCTGGCATGCCGTGTTCTACGTCGCGGCGTCCCTCAACATCGTCGCCGCCGTGATGGCCGTCGCCGTGCTGAAACCGATGCGCATGCGCGCGATGGCGCAGATCGAGCATCGCGGCGTTCAGGACATCGCTGCGACCGCCAAGCCGGCCGTCTGAAGACGCGCCGGCGACTTCACGGCATGACACTGCCGCCGGCAGCCGACCTCTGAACTCGTGAAAATCGTCATCGCCGGCGCAGGCGCCATCGGCGGGTATATCGGTGCCCGGCTCGCACGAGCCGGCAGCGACGTGATCCTCTACGCACGCGGCCCGCACCTGAAGGCGATGCAGCAGCGAGGGCTTCGCATCGTCAGTCCCGATGGTGACTTCGAGGTCAAGCCCCATGCGACCGGCGACCTCGGCTCCATCGGCACCGCCGACGTCATCTTCCTCGGCGTCAAGGCGCACGGCCTGACCACGCTGGCGCCGCAGCTCCGCCCGCTCTTCGGCCCCGACACCGTCGTCGTCAGCACGCAGAACGGGATCCCGTGGTGGTACTTCCAGGACTACCCCGGCGAGTTGAACGGCCTGCGGCTGGAGCGCGTCGATCCGGGCGGCGTCATCGCCGATGCGATCGAGCCCCGGCGCGTCGTCGGATCGCTTGCGTATTTCGCGACAGACATCATCGAGCCCGGCGTCATCCGCCACACCGAGGGCAACAAGATCAGCTTCGGCGAGCCCGACGGCAGCAAGTCGGAGCGGCTGCGGAAGATCGCGGCGCCGCTGATCGCTGCCGGCTTCCGCTGCCCGACGACGCAGCGGCTGCGGCATGAGATCTGGGTGAAGCTGCTCGGCAACATCGCCTTCAACCCGATCAGCGCGCTGACCGGCGGCACGCTCGAGGAGCTCGCGCGGCATCCCGACGTGTCGCGCGTCGTCCGGCAGGTGATGGAGGAAACGGAGGCGGTCGCCGGGCGGCTGAACATCGAGCTGCCGATCTCGATCGATCAGCGGATGACCGGCGCCGCCAGGGTCGGACCGCACAAGACCTCGATGCTGCAGGATCTCGAGGCCGGGAGGCCGCTGGAGCTCGAGGCGATTGTCGGCGCGGTGGTGGAGTTGGGTGAGCGCCTCGGCGTGCCGATGCCCGCCACGCGAACCGTGTACGCGTCCGCGAAGATGCTCGACCAGAAGCGCCGCGGCGTCGATCTGAAGGCGGAGATCGGCAAGGCCACGGATCCGAAGGCGCTTGCCGTGGAGTTGCAGGACGCGTACGCGAAGCGCCGGCAGGTGGACGCGCCGTCGAGCCGCGATCCCGGCTTCGACGTGCAGAGGGCGTACGAGGTCGAAGCCGAGCTCACGCGCATGCGGCGCGCCGGCGGGCATCAGACGGTCGGCCGCAAAGTTGGCTTCGCCAACCGCGCGATGTGGCGCGTCCTCAAGCTCGGGACGCTGGTGTGGGCGAACATGTACGACGACACCGTCCACTATGCGAAGGGCGGCCAGGCGACGTTGTCGATCGCGCGGATGCTGGCGCCGAAGATCGAGCCCGAGATCGTGTTCAAGTTGAAGCGGCCGGTCGATCCGGGAGAGGACCCGGCGACCGCGGCGCTGGCTGCGACGGAGTGGATCGCGCTCGGCTTCGAGATCATCGACTGCGTCTTTCCAGGCTGGAAGTTTCAGCCGGCCGATTTCGTCGCCGCGTACGGCCTGCACGCGGCGCTCGTAGTCGGCGAACCGGTCGCCGTCACGCCGGACATGATTCCCGGCCTCGTCGACGCGCTGCCGCGCTTCACGCTGCGGTTGTCGAGGAACGGCGAGGTGGTCGAGGAAGGATCGGGGAAGAACTCGCTGCGCAGCCCCGCGCTCTGCCTCGCGGAGCTGTCGTCAGCGATCGCGAAGCAGCCGGGCGCGGAGCCGCTCGGTGCCGGCGAACTTGTGAGCTCGGGCACGCTCACCGAAGGCAAGCTGATAGCTGCCGGAGAAACGTGGAGTGCCGAAGTCGAGGGTCTCGACCTCGCGCCAATCCGTTTGACGGTGACCTAGGCTGAAAGTTATCGGCGCTCAGGCCAGGGATGTTCCGGGATCGCGGCGCCGTCGTGCCGCGGCTCAGAGGCGCCGAAATGGACGCCCGAGCCGTCGCTCATCACCGCCTGGCCGTGCCCGAACGTATTGGTGCGCGGCGGGATGGTCGTCACCTCGTGACCGAGCCGCCCCAGCTCGTCGCGAACCGACTGCGGCACCAGCGCCTCGATCTTCACGTCGGCGCCGTCGAAGGTCGGCTTGGTGAAGCGTCCCGCTTCCAGCGCCTGCTGGATGTCGAGGCCGTAGTCGACGACGTTGGCGACGAACTGCGCGTGTGCCTGCGCCTGGTTGAAGCCGCCCATGATGCCGAAGCCGATGCGCGTCTCGCCCTTCTCCATGAAGGCCGGGATGATCGTGTGCAGCGGCCGCTTGCGCGGCGCGAGGACGTTGGGCGACGCGGGATCCAGGCTGAACAGCGCGCCGCGGTTCTGCAGCGAGAAGCCGGTGCCGCGCGGCACGATCGCGCTGCCGAACCCTTCGAACACGCTCTGAATCAGCGAGACGATGGTGCCCTGGCGATCGATGGCGCAGAGGTAAATCGTGTCGCCGCCGACCGGCGTCGTGACGCCGTCGAGGACTGACGGTTCGACGTGGCGGGCGGCGAGTGCCGCATCGATCAGCCGCGCGCGCTGTGCCGCCAGGCCCTTGTCGAGGAGCGCCGCAACCGGCACCCGCGCCAGCCGCGGGTCGCCGACGTAGCGCAGCATGTCGGCATACGCGAGCTTCTTCGCCTCGATCATGACGTGCAGCGCCGGGGCGCTGTGGAATCCGTACTCGCCGAGAGGAAACCCTTCCATCAGGTTGAGCATGATCAGGGCGGCGATCCCCTGCGTGCTCGGCGGCAGCTCGTAGACGTGCCAACCGCGATACGTGGTCGAGATCGGCTCGACCCACTCCGGCTCGAACTCGACGAGATCGGCGGCGGTCATCGTGCCGCCGCGCTCGCGCGAGATCTCGAGGATCGCGTCGGCGGTCGGCCCTTCGTAGAAGCCGGAACTGCCGCGCTCGGCGATGCGCCGCAGTGAGCGCGCCAGATCCGGGTTGCGGAAAATCTCGCCGGCGCGCGGCGTCGCACCGCGCGGCAGGTAGGTCGACGCCGCGGTCGGCTCTGACGCGAGCTTCTCGGTGAGCGAGGCCCAGTGCGCGGCAATCACGTCGGTCACCGGGAATCCTTCTTCCGCGTAGAGGATTGCGGCGGCGAGAAGATCGGTGAACGGCAGCGTGCCGAGGCGCGTGCGAAGCGCGTCCCAGCCGGCGACGGCGCCCGGCACGGTGACGGTGTGGATGCCGCTGAACGGCATCTCGCGGATGCCTCGACTTTCCAGGACCGCCGGCGTCAGCGCCTGCGGCGCCCAGCCATGGGCATTGAGGCCGTGCAGCCGGCCGGTGCGGGCGTCGTAGACGATCGCGAACAGATCGCCGCCGATGCCGTTGGACTGCGGCTCGACGAGGCCCATCACCGCGTTGGCGGCGATGGCGGCGTCGACGGCGTTGCCGCCGCGCTCGAGGATCTGCACGCCGGCCTGCGCGGCCAGCGGTTGGCTGGCGGCGACGATCCCGTAGCGGGTGGCGATCCGCGACCTGCCGGGCGTGACGGTCATGGCTTAATCCTACTCAGTTCACTGTCACGCTGCGATCGCGCCCACGACGGGGGGAACGCAGAGCCCCAGCCTTCGCTCGCAAGCAGATGCGCGAGCTTCGGACCGGCAGGCGCAAAGCCCGCAGAGGCTGTCACGCGGCGATCGCACCAAGAACTCGAACAGGAGCGTAAGAGAGCAGGAGCTTGTCTTTGGTGAGCGGCTGAGCAGCGGCGGCGTCGGACCGCAATCGATTCGGCGGCGCCGCGCAGCGGCGCGCACGGCCGGAGTCGGATCGAGACGCGAGCCGCGTCTGCCGCGTCGTTCGGCTCGTGTCTCGATCCGACTCCGGTCGTGTCGTCGGCCTGCGAAGCAGGCCGCCCGCCGAATCGATTGGGTTTTTCGGACAAGCCTCCTGACTCCGCTCTGCGGGCTCCGCGGGCTCTGCGTTGATCGTCGTGGGCGTGTTCGCAGCGTGGCAGTGTGAACGCGGGTGCGCTTTGCGCGCTTTGCGGGCTTTGCGTTCTCCCCGGCGCGTGTTCAAATGAGCCGGTTATGGCAGGCCGTCACTTTCTGCAAATTCCCGGGCCCACCAACGTCCCCGACCGCATCCTGCGCGCCGTCGCGCAGCCGACCATCGACCACCGCGGCCCCGCGTTCGCGCGGCTCGGGCGCGAGGTGCTCGATGGCATTCAGCGCGTCTTCCAGACGACGGGACCGGTGGTGATCTTTCCCTCGTCCGGTACCGGCGCCTGGGAGGCGGCGCTCACCAACACGCTCTCGCCCGGCGACAGGCTGCTGATGTTCGAGACCGGCTACTTCGCCACGCTGTGGCGTGACATGGCTGAACGGCTCGGGCTGGTGGTCGACTTCGTCCCCGGCGACTGGCGCCGCGGCGTCGACGCGGCGATCGTCGAACAGAAGCTCGCCGAGGATCGCGCCCGCGCCATCAAGGCCGTCGCCATCGTCCACAACGAGACCTCGACCGGGGTGACGACGCGCATCCCGCTGGTGAGGCGCGCGATCGACGCGGCGCGCCACCCGGCGCTGCTCCTGGTCGACGCGGTGTCGTCGCTCGGGTCGATCGACTACCGCCACGACGAGTGGGGCGTCGACGTCGCCGTCAGCAGCTCGCAGAAGGGGATGATGCTGCCGCCGGGCCTCGGCTTCAACGCGGTCAGCGCCAAAGCGCTCGCCGCCTCGTCCGCCGCGCGCCTGCCGCGCATCTACTGGGACTGGACGGCGATGATCAAGAACAACGCCTCCGGCTTCTTCACCACCACGCCCGGAACCAATCTGCTCTATGGGCTGCGCGAAGCGATCGCGATGCTGATGGAGGAGGGGCTCGCCGCCGTCTTCGCCCGCCATCAACGGTTCGGCGAAGCGAGCCGGCGCGCGGTCGCCGCGTGGGGCCTCGAACTGCTGCCGGTCAACCCGGACGAATACAGCCCCGCGCTCACCGCCGTCGTCATGCCGTCCGGCCACGATGCCGACGCGTTCCGGTCTGTCGTGCTCGACCGGTTCGATATGTCGCTCGGCGCCGGCCTGGGGCAGCTGAAAGGGAAGGTATTCCGCATCGGCCACCTTGGCGATTTCAACGACCTGATGCTCGCTGGGACGCTCGCGGGCGTGGAGATGGGCCTGGCGGCTGCCGACGTGCCGCACAAGCGAGGCGGGATCACCGCGGCGCTCGACTACCTCGCGGCGGCGGCGCGTCCCGCGCTGCGCACATAGGCTCGTGCAGGTCGAGCTTCGATCCGATCGCGATCCGTCGCTGGACATCTGCGCCCGCAGCGCGGTCGAACTGGCGCGTCTCGTTCGCGACAAACAGTTGTCGTCGCGCGAGGTCGTCAGCGCGTACCTCACGCGGATCGACGCGATCAATCCCCGCGTCAACGCCATCGTCACGCTGGCCGCCGAACGCGCGATGGAGCACGCGGCCGCGGCCGACGAGCGGCTGGCGCGCGGCGAACCGGTCGGGCCGCTGCACGGCCTCCCGATCGCGCACAAGGATCTGCAGCCGACGCGCGGGATGCGCACCACCTTCGGCTCGCCGATCTACCGCGACTTCGTGCCGGACGACGACTCGCTGCTGGTGCAGCGCGTCCGCGCCGCCGGCGCGATCACCATCGGCAAGACGAACACGCCCAAGTTCGGCGCCGGGTCGCAAACCTTCAACCCGGTCTTCGGCGCGACGCTGAATCCGTACGATCTCGGCAAGACCTGCGGCGGCAGCAGCGGGGGTGCCGCGGTCGCGCTGGCCTGCGACATGCTGCCGCTGGCCGACGGCAGCGACATGGGCGGCTCGCTCCGCAACCCGGCGAGCTTCTGCGGCGTTGTCGGCCTGCGCACGTCGCCCGGCCGCGTGCCGGTGTGGCCGGCGATGGCGGCGTTCTCGCCGTTGAGCGTCGACGGCCCGCTGGGTCGCAATGTCGAGGATGTCGCGCTGCTGCTCAGCGCGATCGCCGGCCCGGACGACCGCTCGCCGATTGCGCTCGAGGACGCCGGCAGCCGGTTCGCCGCGCCGCTCGGCCGCGACTTCAAAGGGGTGCGCGTCGCGTGGTGGCGCGATCTCAGCGGCCTGCCGGTCGATCCGCGCGTCCGCTCGGTCGTCGACGGGCAGCGCCGCGTCTTCGAGGCGCTCGGCTGCAGCGTCGAGGAGGCCGAGCCGCGCTTCGCGGGCTGCGACGCGGTGTTCAAGACGCTGCGCGCGCTCGCGTTCCTCACGGGCGTCGCCGAGCGCGTGCGCGGCCGGCTCGATGAGGTGAAAGACACGATCCGCTGGGAACTCGAGCGCGGCGCGACGCTGACCGCCGCCGAAATCGCCCGCGCTGAAACGATGCGCACCGAGCTGTATCACCGGATGCGGAAGTTCATGGACCAGTACGAGTTCTTCGTCCTGCCGGTGACGCAGGTGCCGCCGTTCGACGTGACGCAGCCGTACCCGACCGAGATCGCCGGCGTCGCGATGGAGACCTACATCGACTGGATGAAGTCCTGCTACTACATCTCGGTCGTAGGCAATCCCGCCATCTCGGTGCCGGCGGGGTTCACGCCTGAGGGGCTGCCCGTGGGGCTGCAGATCGTGGCACGTCACCGGGACGACTTTGGCGTGCTGCAAATTGCGCGTGCGTACGAACGCGGCCGC
>Ga0207645_10001135_pt1 | contig 22045 bp, 19 predicted proteins | sample KBSM53metaG_FD_184331 | JGI IMG/M metagenome (GOLD analysis project Ga0207645, IMG submission 184331) | Miscanthus rhizosphere microbial communities from Kellogg Biological Station, Michigan, USA - KBS M5-3 metaG (SPAdes) (version 2) | ecosystem: Host-associated > Plants > Roots > Rhizosphere >...
CAGCGCGTCGACTTCGCCGTGCCGTCCGGCAACTTCGGCAACATCCTCGCCGCTCACGTCGCGCGCGAGATGGGTCTGCCCATCCGGCGGCTGATCCTGGCCACGAACGAAAACGACGTGCTCGACGAGTTCTTCCGCTCCGGACGTTACCGGCCGCGTTCGGCAAGCGAGACGCATGCGACATCGTCCCCGTCGATGGATATTTCGAAGGCCTCCAACTTCGAGCGTTTCATCTTCGATGTCACCGGGAGGAATCCCGAGACGCTTCGCGAACTCTGGTCGACGCTGGCCACCGATGGTGGATTCGATCTGTCGCAAACACCTCACTGGGCGCAAGTGCAAGCAGCCGGCTTTGTTTCCGGGCGAAGCACGCACGCCGACCGCCTGGCCACGATTCGCGAAATCGCCACACGCTACGGAATCGTCATCGATCCCCACACGGCCGACGGCGTGAAGGTTGGCCTCGAACTACGCGATCCTGCCACGCCACTCATTTGCGTCGAAACGGCGCTGCCCGCCAAATTCGCCGCGACGATTCGTGAAGCCGTCGGCCGTGACCCGGCGCGACCGGCCGTCTGGCGTGGACTCGAGACCCGTCCGCAGCACAGCACGACGCTCGCCGCCGATGCGGGGCTCGTCAAGGCATTCATCGCGGAGCACGCCGCCGCCGCGTGATCGCGGCCAACGGTCCCGCGCGATCGATATCCCTTTGCCCGCCATGCGCTATGCCTTGACCTCGTTCGCCCGCAACCTCGCAGCGGGACTGCGCCTGGCGCTGTTCCTGCCGGTGACGCGGCTCGCCTTTCGCATCGACGTCGCGCAACTCGTTCTGCTGTTCCTGTTTTCAGCGGCCATCGATGTGGCGGGAGACTGGCTGCGCGCGGGCGAGGGCCGCGAGTTCTCTCTTCTGGGTGCGGGCACCGAACTTTATTCCGGCGCAGCGCTGCTTTTGATCGCGGCTGTTCTCGCGCTTGCCTTCCGGCAGCGCACGCTGGCCCTCGCGATTCCGGTCATTGTGATGGCCGCGGTCCCGGTCGTGCAGGCGGTGAACTTCCTGATACCCATGTCGGCGGCCGCGGCGTTCGCGCGTGAACTCATTGGCGCGCTTGGCATCGACGTGGTCGAACTGTGGATGGTGGCGATCCTCGTGCGCAGCGTGGCGGTTGCCTTGGCGCCGGCCCCGCCGCGTGTGTGGCTGCTGGCGATTTGCGGCGGGCTGCTGCTGGCGGCGCCCATTTTGTTCTCGACGACGTTCTCGCCCAATGATCCCTGGTGGCACGGGCCGGGCGCGCCCACATCGGCGCCGGAGGGCATGTCGGCAGGGTCGGAAGCGGTGCTGGCGACGCAGAGCATGCTGCTCGACCATGAACTGTCCGGCCTGGAGGACGAGAGACCGGGTTCCTCCGATCTCTACTTCGTTGGCTTCTCACCCTACGGCGGGGACGATGCGTTTCGCAGCGGTGCTGAGGCGGCGCAAAAGGTCATGGACGAGCGTTGGGGCACCGCCGGTCGCTCCCTGCTCCTCATCAACAGCCCGCAGACGCTGTTAACCACGCCGTTCGCCACAGTCACGAACCTGCGCGAGACATTGAACGAGATCGGATCGGCGATCGACGTCGAGGACGACGTCGTCATGCTCTACCTGGCGAGCCCCGGCGCACGCGGCCCGCGGCTTCGCGCCGAGCTCCCGCCGCTGTCGCTGGTCGAGCTCACTCCTCCGGGCTTGCGGCAGTTGCTGGACGACGCCGGGATCAAGTGGCGAATAATCGTCGTATCCGCGTGCTATTCGGGAGGATTCATCGAGCCGCTGCAGGACGAACACACGCTGATCGTCACGGCGTCGCGGGCCGACAAATTGTCCCCAGGGTGCGGCAAGACCGCGCAATCCGCGTATTTCGGCGAAGCGTTCTTCCAGAATGGCATGGCCCACGCCGGCACGTTTGCCGCGGCGTTCGACGCGGCGAAGCTACGCGTTGCGGAGCGTGAGCGCGATGAGAAAATCTCGCCGCCGTCGGAACCGCAATGGTGGATCGGCAAGGAAATGGCCGCCAAGCTCTCCGGGTTGCACCGCGGCGGCCCCGCCAGCGGCATAACGACCCGCCTCAACGAACGCCGCGGTTCGTCCTGGGTGCGTGTGGCCCATTCGTGGCGTTTGACGCCGGCATCCCGCGCCACGACAATGCGCTGTCCGTCCTGGTCGTCGAACTGCCCATAACAACATCCGGAGGTTGCATGATGCGTTTCCTGACGCGCCTGGTCCTGGCGCTGTTTGCTCTCGTTACGCTAGCGGTGCCCGCCATGGCGCAGGCGCCCGAAAAAGCGAAGCTGACGATTGGCGTCGGCGGCAAGCCGCTCTTCTACTACCTGCCGCTGACGATCGCCGAGCGCAATGGCTACTTCAAGGCCGAAGGGCTCGAGGTGGAGATCCTCGACTTCCCCGGCGGCGCGCGCGCGCTGCAGGCGTTGCTGGGCGGCAGTGTCGATGTCGTGTCCGGAGCGTATGAACACACGATCACGCAACAGGCGAAAGGCCAGTTCATCGAGGCGCTCGTCATGCAGGGCAAGTACGCGGGCATCGTGCTCGGCATGACCAAGGAGAAGGCCGCCGCCTACAAGTCGCCGGCCGATCTCAAGGGCATGAAAATCGGCGTGACCGCGCCGGGTTCGTCGACCAACATGTTCGTCAACGTGCTGCTGGCGAAGGCGGGGCTGAAGCCCGACGCGGTCGCGATCATAGGCGTGGGCGCGACGGCGGGCGCCGTGGCCATCATGAAGCGCGGCGAGATCGACGCCATCTCCAACCTCGACCCCGTCATTTCACAACTGGAGTCCGACGGCTCGATCGTACCGGTGATCGACACGCGCACCGCCAAGGGCATGCAGGACGTCTACAACGGCGCGTACGCCGCGGGATCCATCTACGTACCCGTGGACTTCGCGAAGAAATACCCCAACACGGCACAGGCCGTGGTCAACGCGATGGTACGCGCGCTGCGCTTCATCCAGGCGTCCACGCCCGACCAGATCGTGGCCGCGGTGCCGCCGGAGTACTACACCGACAAGGCGCTGTACAAAGCGGCGCTGATCAAGAACCTCGACGGATTCAAGCACGACGGCTTCATCAGCCTTGAGGCCTCGCAGAACGTTTACCGCGATCTCAAGACCTTCGATCCCGGCGTGCAATCGGCCACCGTGGACTTGGCGAAGACCGTGAACATGACGTTCCAGCAGAAAGCCGCGCAGAAGTACAAGTGATGTCCGAAGCAGCGCCGGACGCGGCCGCGCTGGACCTCGAAGGCGTCACGTGCGCCTTCGCGGCGCGCGGTGGCGAGGGGCGCTACGTCGCCGTGCGGGACACGTCGCTGACCATCGGCGCGGGCGAATTCGTGTCCGTGGTTGGCCCAACGGGCTGCGGCAAATCGACGCTGCTCAACGTCGCGGCCGGACTTCTGGCGCCGTCGTCCGGGCGCGCGCTCGTTCACGGCGTGCCGCTGACGGGAATCAACGCGCGCGCGGGCTACATGTTCCAGTCCGACGCGTTGATGCCTTGGCGCAGCACGCTGCACAACGTTACCGCAGGGCTCGAATTCCATGGAGTCGCGAAGGCGGAGGCCGTGGCGAAGGCGCGCGAGTGGCTGACCCGTGTCGGCCTGACCGGTTTCGAGGATCGCTACCCGCATCAGCTGTCGGGGGGGATGCGCAAACGCGTGGCGCTGGCGCAAATGCTGATCCTCGATCCGGAAATCCTGCTGATGGACGAGCCGTTTTCCGCGCTCGACATCCAGACCCGTCAGCTGATGGAAAACGAGTTGCTCGAACTGTGGTCCGCCGATCGCAAGTCAGTACTCTTCATCACGCATGATCTGGAAGAGGCCATCTCCCTGTCCGACCGCGTGATCGTGCTGTCCGCGGGACCGGAAACGCACCCGATCGGCGAATTCGCGATCGACCTTGCGCGTCCCCGCGACGTGGCGGAGATCCGCATGCAACCGCGCTTCAACGAAATTCACGAGGCGATCTGGCAGGTGCTGAAGTCGGAGGTGCTGAAAGGCTATGCGCAAAGCAAGCGGTGACGTGAAGATCAGCGGCGTCACGCTGGCATTCTGCCAGGCGCTGCTGTTGTTCGTCCTGTTCGGCACCTGGTATGTGCTGACCGAGACCGGCGTACTGGCGCCATTCTTTTTCGGCAGGCCGCTCAAGGTTGCGCACGTGATCTGGGAATGGTTCGCCAGCGGCAAGATCTACCCGCACCTCGCCATTACGCTGCTCGAGACGATCCTGGCGTTTGTGGCGGGCAGCCTTCTCGGATTGGGCATCGGATTGTGGCTGGCGCTGACGCCGTTGGCCTCGGTGCTCGCCGACCCCTACATCAAGGCGATGAACGCGATGCCGCGCGTGATCCTGGCGCCCATCTTCGCGGTCTGGTTTGGGCTGGGCGTGACATCGAAGGTCGCGCTGGGTGTGACGCTGGTGTTCTTCGTCGTGTTCTTCAACGTCTACCAGGGCGTGAAGGAAGTGAGCCCGGTAGTGCTCGCCAATGCGCGAATGCTCGGTGCGTCGAAGCGCCAGCTTCTGCGGTACATCTACCTGCCGTCGGCGACATCGTGGGTATTCTCGAGCCTGCATACGTCGGTGGGCATGGCGTTCGTCGGCGCGGTGGTCGGCGAATATCTGGGGTCGGCAAAGGGCGTGGGCTACCTGATCCTGCAGGCCGAAGGCGTGTTCGACATCGACACGGTAATCGCAGGCATCTTCGTGCTGACGGTATTCGCGTTGCTGCTGGATTACATCGTCACGCGGATCGAATCGCGGCTGCTGGTGTGGCGGCCAAAGACCGCCGAGACGGAGGCAATGTAGTCCCCGGTTTGACCCGAGGAGCCTCCGCGGGCTATAATTACCCTTCTGACGCGGGGTGGAGCAGTCTGGCAGCTCGTCGGGCTCATAACCCGAAGGTCGAAGGTTCAAATCCTTCCCCCGCAACCAATAAAACAAGGGCTCGCCGATGGCGGGCCCTTCGTCTTTTCAGGCCCGCGTCATATCCTTAGGTCTTTCCAGAATGTGCTCGAGCATCTCAAGCGAGGCTCGGGCAAAACAAAACCGGCAGGATTGCCGGTTTTGTCGGGGATGGCGAACTACGGTTTTTGCGTCAGGTGCGGCGGCGGATAGCGCACAAGCAGAGCAGGGCCGCGCCAAGCAACATCAGCGTACCCGGTTCCGGTACGAAGGCTCCGTTGGTCGCCAGCATCGTCTGGCTGCGACCAACCAGCGTCGGCTCGGCACCGGGTTGTCCGTTCCATGCTGCCAAAGTACCCGTAGTGCCGAGGCTCATGCCAAACGCCCCGCCCGCGGCGAATGGGCCGGTGGCGCTGAAGGAGAATGCATCTGCCGGTCCGACTGCGGTGTCGCTGAAACTGGCCAGCAGAAGTCCGGGCAGGTCGGTTGGATTGTTGGCTCCCTGCGTGTTGCTGGCATCGCCGTAGTACGACAGGCCGATGCTTGACCCATTGGCGTTTTGCCATACACCGGCGCCTGACGCTGAGTAGTTTGCAACGGGGCCGAGGAAGTTGATTCCGTTGATTGCAAACTGGATCGTGGCGGCGGTCAGGTTGTGGTTGATGATCTGGAAGCTGGCCGTGTTCAGCGCATTGGACGGGCCGATGATCTGGAACTGCGACGAGCCTACGATTTCGACTCCGCCGAGAGTCTGGTTTGCAATTTGCATTTGACCGACGATCGGATTGAGATCGCAGACGTTGTTGTCCACGCAATTGAACACAGTTCCGTTGATGTCCGCGCTCAGCTGCAACGTGGCGTATGCAGGCGCGACGAACGCGGCGGACATTAAGGCTGCGAGCAGTAGCTTTTTCATGGCGGCTCTCGGTTGAGGAATGCACCCATGCCGCAAGCAAAATTCATCCCAAACGGACAACCCGCTGAAAAACAAAGGTTCGTTTTTTGGGCTGGTCCTTCGCCTGTAAACAGCACCGACGCACGCTCGATGTTGGACACGTGTTCAACACGCATTTGCGTCTCCAAAGGGAACGTGTAGCAGCCCTTATGTTGAACGCGCGTTCAACTCGAATCCGCACTAGCCTTGCCGCATTCGCACCACGTTTTATCGAACTCGTTAAATGTAATAGCGGCTCAATGCAATTACAGCTGCAAAAATTCCAGGCAATCGTGCTTTATCTGTCATTTGGGCGCACTTTGCTACACTCGCGCTCCAATAATCATTTGCGGGATCGCATCTCGTGCCAGCCGCCGACAACTCCGACAACGACACGCGCGCGGCGCGCAGTGGCGGCTCATCCTATTTTCTGAGCGGAGGGGGCGAGATGGGCGCGATCATGCGCGCCTACGATTGGTCCCAGTCCGCGCTTGGTCTTCCCGAGAAGTGGCCGCAGTCGCTGAGAACCGTCGTGCGACTCATGCTCAACACCGGGCATCCTATGTATGTCTGGTGGGGCGAGGGTCTCGCTTGTCTTTACAACGACGCATACGCGGCATCGATCGGTTCCGAGCGCCATCCTGGTTCCTTGGGGAAACCCGCGCGGGAAGTCTGGGATGAAATCTGGCCAATCATTGGCCCCCAAATCGAGCAGGTCATGTCGGGGCGTGGCGCGACGTGGCATGTCAACGCGCTGGTTCCCATAACCCGACATGGTCGGCGAGAAGACGTCTATTGGACATACAGCTACAGCCCGATCGACGACGACACGGCACCAAACGGGATCGGGGGGGTGCTCGTGGTATGTACCGAGACCACGCAGCAGGTTCTCGCCTCCCGCCAAATCGCCACGGAACGCGATCGCCTTGCGCAGCTATTCGAACAAGCTCCCACATTCATGGCAATGTTGCGTGGTCCCGAGCATCGCTTTGAGCTCGCCAATCCCAGCTATATGCAGCTGATCGGGCACAGACCTTTACTCGGCCGAACACTCGCCGAAGCAATGCCGGACGCGGTCGCTCAGGGCTACCTCGTATTACTCGACGATGTATATCGAAGTGGCAAGGCATATTCGGCAACGAGCGCCAAGTTTGAGATTCAAGCCCTGCCGGGCGGCCCAACGGTCGAGCGGTTTGTGGACTTCGTATACCAGCCCATCAAGGACCAGCTCGGGGAGGTTACGGGCATTTTCGTAGTGGGCGCTGACGTGACCGATCGTGCCAGGGCGGATGCGGCCCTGCGCGAAAGCGAATTCCGTCTTCGCGAGACGGCGGAGAAACTGCGCGCGGCTGGTGCCGCCAAGGACGAATTTCTCGCGACCCTGGCGCATGAGTTAAGGAACCCGCTCGCGCCTATGCGCAATGCAGTCGAACTATTGGGGTTGGCACCCCAGAACGCGGAAGTCATTTCCACGGTCCGCGCCATCATGGGGCGGCAGATTGCGCAAATGGTACGCCTGATTGACGACCTTCTCGATCTTTCACGCGTGAGTCGCGGCCTGGTGGAACTGCGGCGCTCGCCGGTGCAACTTGCGAAGATCATGACCGAGGCAGTCGAGACAAGCCGTCCCTTCATCGAGGGTTTCGGGCACACGCTCGAGGTCGCCGTGCCGGCAAGTGATCTCGTGCTTGACGCCGACCATGCGCGGCTCGTTCAAGTCTTCACTAACCTCCTCAACAACGCAGCGAAATTCACGCCCCGCGCCGGCAAAATCGATTTTTCGGTTCCGGAAATCTTGCAGGACTCCGTGACCGTATCAGTCCGCGACAACGGGATAGGGATTCCTCCGGAAATGCTTGGGGATGTCTTTAACATGTTCACCCAGGTCGACCGTTCTCACGCGCAGTTGGGAGGCGGTCTGGGAATCGGCCTGACTCTCGTGCGCCGCTTGGTCGAAATGCACGGCGGGTCGGTGGCAGCGGAAAGTGGCGGAGCCGGGAACGGCAGCACGTTTCTCGTAAGCTTGCCTGTCCTGCCGAGGAAGAGGGAGGATCGCCACGCAGGGGCGGATGCGCCAATAACCGTCTCGCCCGTTCGGGCGCGCAAAATCCTGGTCGCGGACGATAACGTCGACGCCGCGAGCAGCCTGGCTTTGATGCTGAATCTGGACGGACACGACACTCGCGTCGCCCACGACGGCGAAGAGGCCTTTGCCATTGCAAGCCGCTTTCTACCGGAAGTCATGATCCTCGATATCGCGATGCCGCGCATGGATGGCCTGCAACTCGCTCGTCGCGTTCGAGCAGAACCTTGGGGCGGCGCTGTGCTGCTCATCGCCGCAAGCGGGTGGGCGCAGGCAGATCATAGAAGCCAGTCGCAGGCTTCCGGCTTTGATCACCACCTGGTGAAACCACTTGACCCGACGGCGCTCTCGGAGCTACTGCGCAATTCGCAGTAATCGAATTCAGTTGGTCCGAGCAGGACGCGCGATTGACCGCGTTCCATTTGACGACCAGGCGCGGATTGCCACCGAGAGCGCGAACATAAGGAGCGCCGGCAAGGCCAGGATCAAGACGATCAGGCATACCGCGAGAGTAAGGCTATCGCGGCCTCGGGTAAAAATGATCGCCAGGGGTACTGCCAAGATCGCGATTCCGAAACACAAGCCGCTCCCTTTGCGCAGGGCAATCGCTGTTCGGGCGACGTTCATTTGGTCGACGTGAACGTTCTAGCGTTTCCGTCGTGCGCGCTTGGTCTGCGCGGCGGGCAGCTTTGGAGTCCAGAATTCGACTATCTGGCGAACTGCCTCGGTTCGGATCGCGTCGGTCTGACGACGACCCTCGGCCATCAATTGCCGGCGGACAGGAGCGCTCGCCCTATGCGCGCCGCTGAGCCAGATGCTCATCCAGGGATTCTTCGCCAGCCAGGGATTTTTCATGGGTAGTCCGTAGATTTCAACGCCCGTTTGGCGTGGGTACCATGTTGGCCTCTTCGGCAGGGCAATGCTGTAGTCGGCGTCGCCGACGTGCGTAGGATGCGTCGCCTTGCGAACAGGACTCCTGAACGGCATACCGATTCGGCGGGCCGTTCTCATGTTGGAGTTCCCGCAGGTGAGCAGCAGCGGCTGTAGGATTATTCCTACCCTTAGTTGCCACCACTTCAACATCCGATTTGTCCTTTTGCCTACAGAAGTGGAGTCTCGGCGAAAATACGCTACCTCTTCCAGGCATGCGGAATCGCGACTATTTCGAAGCGGCGGCAGAAGGAGTTTGCATGGCTTCATCAGTACAGGTTCGGCTGCTGAGTGCCCTTCTGGCTGTCACCTCCGCTTCATTTGCATTTGCCCAGGACTTGCGCGCGCCCGAAGCGTTCTCGTCCATTACCAATCCCGCTGAGCGGTCCCGTGCGCTGTTTACCGAGGCAGGTCGCGTTCTTCAGCATCCGCGTTGCCTCAACTGCCATCCGGTCAGCGATCGGCCGTTGCAGGGTAATGACTCCCATCCTCATTCACCGTTGGTCGTGCGCGGTGCGGACGACAAGGGCGCTACGGGCATGCGCTGCACGACCTGCCACCAAGCTGCCAACTTCGAGCCGTCGGGCGTGCCGGGACATCCGCTGTGGCATGTTGCTCCGGCGACGATGGCATGGCAGACAAAATCGCTGGGGCAGATCTGCGCGCAGATCAAGGACCCGAGCCGCAACGGCGGCAAGAATCTCGCGGCGATCCACGAGCACATGGCGCACGACTCGCTGGTGGGCTGGGCATGGATGCCCGGCGGAAATCGCGTGCCCGCGCCAGGCACCCAGGCGCAACTGGGCGCTTTGATTGCCGCCTGGATCGAATCCGGCGCCGCGTGCCCCGCATCGTGACGACTGACTTTGCGGGGCAATGCCCTTCCAGAGCAAGGAGTTTTATATGTCCGTCACATTGATAATCAACGGCACGCGGCGCGAATACGAAGGCGACCCGAATACGCCGTTGCTTTGGGTCATTCGCGAGGATGTTGGCCTTACCGGCACCAAATACGGATGCGGCATCGCCCAGTGCGGCGCCTGCACGGTCCATGTCGACGGGCGACCCCTGCGCTCCTGCTCGGCGCCGGTCTCGGCGGTCGCCGACCGCCCGGTAACGACGATCGAGGGGCTCTCGTCGCGTGCCGCCAAGGCGGTACAGAAGGCGTGGGTGGATTTGGACGTCGTGCAATGCGGCTATTGCCAGTCGGGACAGATCATGTCGGCGACAGCGCTGCTTGAGCAGAAGCCCAAGCCGAGTGACACCGACATCGACCATGCGATGGCAGGCAACATTTGTCGTTGCGCGACCTACCAGCGAATCCGCGCGGCGATCCACGCCGCGTCCGCGCAACTCGCAGGCTGAGGAACTTCCATGCATCCGCTGATAAGTGGCTTTCACGCCGACGAGCAGCGCCGCATGCTGGAGCTGCTTGGCGACCTGCAATGGAGCGCGCCATTGCTGTCACGCCGCGTATTCCTGCAAAGTGCCGCAGCAACCGGCCTCCTGCTCGGGTTCGGCTGGCTGACGCCCTCAAGCGCCGAGGCTGCGCTGCCGGGTGCCGAGGGTGCCGCTGCTGGCCCGCTCGCGCCGAACGCCTTCGTCCGTGTAGGTTCGGACAACCTGGTCACCGTGATCTGCAAGCACCATGAGATGGGTCAGGGCAATACGACGGGCCTGGCTTCGTTGGTGGCCGACGAACTCGACGCGGATTGGGCGCTGGTGCGCACCGAGTACGCGCCTTCGGACGTAAAGCTCTATAACAACCTCAACTTCGGACCATTGCAGGGAACCGGCGGCTCGTCCGCCATCGCCAATTCGTTCCTGCAATACCGTGGCGCCGGCGCGACCGCGCGCGCGATGCTGATCGCCGCGGCGGCTGAAACCTGGCAGGTGCCGGCGAGCGAAATCCGGACGTCGAAGAATACGCTCACCCATGCTTCGGGGCGTCGCGCGACGTACGGCGAGATGGCGGTGGCCGCAAGCAAGCAAGCGCCGCCCGCCAATCCGCCGCTGAAAAGCCCGGCGCAGTACACGTTCATCGGCAAGGATCGCTCGGCGCCCCGTGTTGATTCGCCTTCCAAGTGCAACGGCACAGCGATGTACACAGCAGACGTGAAGCTGCCGGGATTGCTCACGGCTGTCATTGCATGGCCGCCAAGCTTTGGCGCCAAGTTCGTGTCCTTCGATGCCACAGAGGCGAAGAAGGTGCAGGGCGTCACCGATGTCGTTGAAGTGCCCGAAGGCGTGGCCGTGGTCGCGACGGGAACATGGGCAGCGATGCAGGGCCGGCGCGCGCTCAAGGTGCAATGGGACGAGTCCACGAGCAAGGCGCTCGATTCGGACGCGCTTCTCGCGGATTATCGCGCTCGTGCGGCGCAACCCGGCACGCCGTTCACCAAGCCGACGGGTGCGTCCGCCGCGAATGCGACCGGCAAAACGATCGTGGCGGTCTATGAGTTTCCGTTCCTGGCGCACGCGTCGATGGAGCCGATGAATTGCGTCGCATGGTTGCACGACGGCATCCTCGAGACGTGGTCCGGGCACCAGTTTCCGAGTTTCGACCACATGTTCGCAGCCAAGGCGGCCGGCTTGCCGATGGAAAAGGTCAAGCTGAACACGCTCGTCTCCGGCGGAAGCTTTGGCCGTCGCGCCAATTCATGGAGCGACTTCACCGTGGCGGCCGTGAATGTAGCCAAGGCGATCGGCGGCCGCGCGCCGGTACGGGTGCAATTCACCCGCGAAGACGATACCGGCGCCGGATTGTATCGGCCGATGTTTGTGCATGCCGTCAAGGCGGGACTCGACAGCAAGGGCAACATTGCGGTCTGGGAGCACACGATCGTGGGTCAGTCGATCATGGCGGGCGGGCCGATGGCCATGATGATCAAGGACGGCATCGACCCCACATCGGTGGAGGGGGTCGACAAGAGCGTCTACAACCTCCCGATGCTGGCTGGTTCGCTGCACTCACCCGTGCTGTCCGTGCGGCCGCTGTGGTGGCGCTCGGTGGGCAACACGCACACGGCGTACGTTATGGAAACGATGATCGACGAGCTTGCTGCCGCGGCAGGTCGTGATCCGGTCGCTTTCCGCTTGGCGCTCCTCGAGAAAAGTCCGCGCGCCGCCGGTGTACTAAAGCTGGCGGCGGAAAAGGCAGGCTGGGGCAGGCCACTGCGTCCCGGTGTCGCACAGGGCATTGCGGTACACGAGTCATTTGGTTCGTTCGTCGCGCAGGTCGCCGAAGTGTCCCTGCGCAAGGGCAAGGTCAAGGTCGAGCGCGTGGTGTGCGCCGTCGATTGTGGCGTACCGGTCAACCCGGACGTAATCCGCGCCCAAATGGAAGGGTGCATCGGCTTCGCCCTCGGCGCGATGTACTACGGCGAAATCGAGATCAAGGACGGGCGCGCGGCGCAGCGCAATTTCGACACCTATCGCTCGTTGCGCATCCACGAGATGCCGCGGGTCGAGGTTCACATCGTCGCTAGCAACGAGAAGCCGAGCGGCGTGGGTGAACCGGGCGTCCCGCCACTTGCGCCCGCCGTGGCCAATGCGGTTGCCAAACTGGGCGGGCCGCGCGTACGCCGATTGCCGCTGACGCGCGCCGGAATGGTCGAAGTCTGACGCGACGATCGATTATCCAAGCTCCATCGCCAGCTCATCGATGTAGCACCAACTCCAGTCTTCCCCCGGCTCGAGCGAGGTCATGATCGGATGCTGCGTCGAGCGGAAATGCTTTGTCGCATGCCTGTTCTTCGAATCATCGCAGCAGCCGACATGGCCGCAGGATCGGCACAGGCGTAGATGAACCCACGTGTCGCCCATGGCGAGGCATTCTTCGCATCCGTCGGTATTCGGATTGCTCGTCAGTACGGAGTTCAGATGGCTGCAGCGCGATGGCATGGCACCGCTCCTTTGCTTGGTTCTGCCGACGTCGCCACCGGCTTTTCGGCATGCGCCGAGAAGACGGACGCACGTTATTCGCAGGATCACAGTCTAACGCGTCGCTTCTTTGGTGTGCCTCGCGTTCTGCCTCGGAATTTTCTGTAGACTGTCGGCCTGTTGGGGCGTGCCGCCAAGGTTGATACGCGCGGCGCGCGCCAATGGGTCGCAAATGACGCAGTACTCCCCCGGCAGAAGAATATAGGGACCCAGTTCCCGGGGGGAGGTGTGAAATTCAATCGCGTTTCGGAGGGTTCAAGTGCTGAAGAAATACTTTGCTCCTGCTGTGCTTGCATGCATCTTCTCAATTTCTGCTCACGCCGAAACGCGGTGCGAGCACATTCTCAAGGCATTTGGCGACCAGCTCGCCGACGCGACCTGCTTTCAAAGCACCGATTTGACTACCAATAATCCGTTAACCACGCCGGCGAACAATTCGATCCTCACGTTGCCGGCATTTGCATTTACGCCGGTCACGGATCGCGGCGTCATTGCGCCGTCCGCCGCCAAACGGCCACCCATCACCGTCGCAGTCCCCGGCGTACAGATCCAGGCACGCATCGCCGACGATCCGACAGGCCAGGCGCGATTCCTTCTCAGGCTCCCCGACAGCTGGAACGGTCGCCTGGTTGTCGCCGGCGCGTCCGGCACTCGCAGCGAATTCAATGGCGACTTTGCGTGGAGCGACTATGTCGTGCAGCAAGGATTTGCCTACGCGTCCCAGAACAAAGGAGTGCTCAATCTCCAGTTCACGACATCGGCCGATCCCCTTGGCTGCCGCTTGAATCCCTCCTCGCCGCTGTTCGTCTCTTTCTACGACAACGGCCCAGGACAGCAATTCACGCGCTGGACGGACTACATGGTCAAGGCCGGCACGCTCGGGCGGACTGGCGTGAAGGCCGCGTTCGGCAATTGGCCTCGCTACACCTATGCCGTAGGCACGTCGAATGGCGGATACCAAGTACGCCGCGCTCTCGAGACCGCGTCGAACGTCTTCGACGGCGGCGTCGATTGGGAAGGGACCTTCGTCGACGAAGCTGCGCCCAATCTGCTCACGGATCTGCCGCCGGCCATCCTCAACTGGCCCGACTACGTTGCCTCGCTCTACAACCCGACCAGCACCGCCGCGAAGAACATCTTGGCGGCCGGTTACGCGCCCGACATCGTATTGCCGTCGGTTCCCGCTGGTGCGAGCTCGCAATCCCTATGGGGCAACTACTCAAATTCGTTCTGGGAAGTGACGCAATGCCAATGGCAGAAGCGCCTCGACCCGGCGTATAACACATACGTAAGCGGCACCGGGACCTACAATTATGTGCAGAGACTCTCGTTCTCGGATGTAGGCGGTCAGATGGCGGATTTTGCGAACAGCGGGCGGATTGAAAGACCCCTGATCACCGTCGCCGGTACGATGGACCAGCTGTTGCCGATCGATCATCATGCCCGCGCCTACGCTCGCAAGGTTGACGCAGCCGGTGACGGCAACAACGGTCACGGTAATGACGATCGCAAGCCTGCTTACCGGTTGTATGAAGTGCAGAACGGCAACCACATCGAGACCTATCAGGATTTCTTTCCACAGCTCGAGTTGATCATGCCGCACGCGCAGCGCGCATTCGACCTCTTGGTGCAGCATGTCGAGAAGGGCGCCAAGTTGCCGCCTGACCAATGCATTCCACGCGCCGGAGCGATCGCCACGTCCCCGGCGCAACCTGGCCATTGCCTAAACCTGTTCGTTCCCTGAAACTCGCGTCGTCACGCGCATGGGCCCTGCCGAATTTGGCAGGGCCTTTCCTTTTGCAGCGTTGAGCCGAACCAGCAGGCGTCCGAGTTATCCACAATTTCTGTGGACATCCTTGTGGACTAACACGCAATCGCCGCAACTGGCGCGGTCTATCGCGAGATGCCAGCAAATCGCGCAATGAAGGTCGACGGCTCGTTGTGCGGCGAGACAAACCCAAAGCAAACGGCCAACCCGAAGGCTGGCCGTTCATGTAGCTGAATCGCTCCGATGGTTTGCCGGATCAAACCCTCGGCTCGCCTTCGGCGTTGACAAGGATCGTCGGGCCAGGCGGTACGGTTAACTGCGCGCGATGCTCGAAACCCCCGAAGACATAGGTAACGTCCCAGTAATCCGCACGCGCCGATGCCGGCACATATTCGCAGCGCTGCACATTTTGACTGTAGACCAGCCCGTCCGACGTGCGACCCACGTTCGCGCCGACGGCGGCTCCGCCCACTATGCCAATGCCGGTGGCGATGTCCTGTCCGCGACCGCCGCCGATCTGGTGGCCAATGATGCCGCCGATCGCACCGCCCACGATGGCACCGGGAATATTGACGCCGGCGGGCTTGCTATTGTCGATTCGCGCAGGTTCCACCCAGCAACGCTGCTGGGGCGCGCCGACCACAGCGCGGACGTATGTCACCTGGGCCTCGTACAACCGCTCGTTTTCGCGTCTGCGGTAATCAATTCCCGTCGCCGGATAGGTCCCGCGCATCGAAGCCGCGACCCGTTGTGCATCGTCGGCTTCACGCTGCGCAACCGCTGCCTGAAGCTGCGCCGACTCCGCCTGCCGCCTGCTCAAGTCTGCACTCAGCTGTGCCTCCGTCGCTTTTCGTGCCGCGAGCGCGGCCGCTTCGTCACTCCGCGCACGCGCGACTTGCTGGCTGAGCGCGGCACGCTGGCTAGCTAGCGTCGCGAGCTTGTGTACCTCACCAACCGAGCCACCCCGCGCGGCCAAATCCTCCGCTTGCCGCAGCGTATCGACGGCCTGACCGAATTCCAGCGGAGCGTAGGCAGCGACTTGGGGGTTGCTGCGCGCTGCATTTACCGACAACCGCGCATCTTCCATGAGCGGATCACCGGGTGGCACCGAGGTACAGCCCGCGGCGGCAAGGACCGCAAGGATGACGATGGATGTACGCGTGCTTCTAAGCATGATTTCCTCCGACGGGCGAACGTGAACGAGACGAGCTTTGCGCTAGGCTATGTCGCTTCTCGCTGGAGGAAAGTCGGACGGATTTCTATTCCGGTGTAGTCCGCAGGGTCATCCGGACACGTGGCAGTTCGGAAGGTGGCGCCCTGACATGAGCGCGGACACGCGACCGCCTCAGCGGGCTCCGCCGAACCGGTCGCGAACGCGTCGGGCGCGAAACGCTTCTAAGCGCTTGGCGCAGCATCCCACTTGGGCTTCATTTCCTTGCCCCACTTCTCGGGATCTTCGTTGTGCGTCCTTTCCATTTGCTTTGCCACGTCGGGATGCTTCTCCATCACGTGCTTGGTCATCACCGACACCATTTCTTTCCAGGACGCGGCGGACAACTGCGTGTCGCAGGTGCCGCCGAGCTGCCTGCAGGTCAATGTCTTCACGCGAATGGCCCGCGAGCTACATCGGAGGCAACGGATTGATCTCCATCACCTCTATGGAGGATTTAGGGATCTGCAAGTGCGGGTGACCCTCGAACGTTTTCGCTGCCGCATCGTGCGAGTCCGCCTCGACGACCGAATACAGCATGATGTCGTTTCGCGCGTCGGCCGTGCCTTGTCCGGTGACACGCTTGGTCTTGCCAACGCCGGCTCCGGCGTCAGAGAACAGCTTGGCGTGATCGCGCATCCAACTCTTCCATTCGCCTTGCATCTTCTCTTCATCCTGTTTTCTTTTCTCGGGCGCGGTCTTCTTCCAATCGTCAACGACCGATGCGGGCGCAAGATACGTTACCAGGAATTTCTTCATGATTTGGCTCCATAGACTTGTTGCGTCGTGGCGAATCCAACTCCGGTTTTGCGTGAAACCGCTTTCAATTCTCCCCGGGAAAGATTGTCGTCGATTCAGACTACTACGTCTGTCAGCGTCGAAGCATTGGGTTTGTAGGAAGGCTTCGCCACCGATCTAGTTCCTTCTGTCGGCTGTCCACTGGCCAATACGCACGATCACGAACTCGGCCGGCCGCACTGGCGCCACACCGATCAAACAGATCAATCGCCCGTTATCCAGGTCGTTCTGGGTCATCGTCGATCGGTCGCAACGCACGAAGAAAGCCATTTCGGGCTTGTTACCCATCAGCGCGCCCGCGCGCCATTCATTGAGGAGGAGTCCCTCGATGCTGCGCCGAACAGCGGCCCACAGTACTTCCCCATTCGGCTCGAACACCGTCCACTGCGTGCCGCGATCGATGGACTGTTCCAGGTAGGCAAGGTAGCGACGAACGCTGACATATTTCCATTCCGAATCCGAACTGGTTGTACGCGCACCCCACACGAGGACGCCGCGTCCGATGAAAGTGCGAAGGCAGTCGATGCCTTCCGCATTCAGAGCGTCCTGCTGCGCGTCGCCAAGCAGGCTCTCCAGACCGATTGCCGAATGCACCACCTGGTTCGCTGGGGACTTGCTTACCCCCTTCTCGATGTCGTTGCGCGAATAAATCCCGGCAATGAATCCGCTCGGTGGCAAATCGATGTCTGTCGTCGTAATCGGATCGCGTATCCGTATCCACGGGTAATACAGGGCGGCAGAGTCCGATTCGACCTTGGCACGCATTGCTCTGACTTCCGAGGTGTCCAGACCGTCTCCGCTGTCGAGAACGGCGATGCGATACCGCATGCGCTCAGCATGCGCGATAACGTGTGCGATGATGCGGTCCGCCTCGTCCTTGTATTCACCCAGGTAGCCAAAGGTGGCGCCGGGCACCGCTACGATCGAGATTTCCTCGACATCCTCCAACGCCTGCAGTCCGGTCTTGGCCGACAAGTCTGAAATTCCCTCGAAGGCGGCGGACGTTGGCCGCGCGCCATCATTCCCGCCGGCGAGCAATACATCGACCGACCTGTCCGACTCGGTACTGTGTGGGTCGTCCAACGCTGCGCGCAGAGTCGGCTTCGCCTTAAGAAGCGCGTTCAGGACATCCTGGCTCTCCGTCATGCCGTTCCCTGGCGTGATCGTCAATGGCAAAGGGTCCTGAAGGGCGCCGACAATGGCCAGCAGGCGCGCAAGATCGGTTGGCAGGTGATCCCACACTCGCACTGAACCGTCGTTGAGCAATACGCTTATCGCGATATCGCTGGCGCCCGGGCGGACAGTGAAGCGAACCAGAAAGTTGCCTGCGGCTCCGGAGAAGCGCGCCCGAAGTCGCAGTGACGCGGCGCCACCCTCCGCAGGCAGGCTGCAACCGGCGACACCATCATCGTCCTGGCTGCGCGGCAGGAAGGCACGGGCAACAAAAAGACGACGCCCGCCTTCAGCGAAGAAGGCGCGCACGGCATGCCACAGAAAGTTATGCATCTGGCCGAAGTCGGAAAACACAAGCTGGCCGCCATCGCCGTAGGTTCGTTCAAACTCCTTGAGACTGGTGATGACGCACGATGTCGAGCCAACCGGACCGAATCGCGCCGGACCGACAAATCCCGCAGTTGACGTACTCACTCCGTCGATCGGCTTGTTCCGAAAAGAGACTTCTTCGATATAGACGCCGGGGGCAAGATACTCGGGCACGACATCTCCTTGCACGGAATGTTGGGGAGGTCTGCTTCAAGTGTACTCAGGATCCCCGGAAGGATGTCCAGATCGGCGGAAGTGAATTTTCCGCTTGCGCTAGCGCATACGCTGGCGCTTAAATAACGCTTGAATTACGAGCAAGGTGCCCGATGCGCAAATCGCCGCTGGATACCACTCCCGAGCGCCGTCCGCTTCGCATCTTCGCGTTCGACCCCATGCTCGCGCGCGCCGGCGATCACCGCGTCACCATCGAAATTCCTTATCGCAAGATCGATCGCGAGGAGCGATATTTCCGCGACGATCGCCTGGAAGTAGTCGACTACGATGCGGCCACGCAACGCTATTTCCGCGCGCTGAACCTGAACGACCCGAACGTCGCGATGCTGGAAGGACTGGAACCTCTCGAGCACGATCCGCAGTTCCACCAGCAGATGGTATATGCGGTCGCCTCGAAGGTGCTGGAGAACTTCGATCGCGCGCTCGGACGGCGCTTGCGCTTTCGCGGTGGCGAGCGGCTCCGCCTGTATCCGCATGCGTTCCAGGCGCGCAACGCTTACTTCGACAACGAACTCAATGCGGTGCTGTTCGGTTATTTTCCGGCCGACGAAGAGGACCCCGGGCCGAACTTGCCGGGTCAGCTCATCTTCACCTGTCTGTCGCACGACATCGTCGCGCACGAAGTCGCGCATGCCGCGCTTTCCCGATTGCAGAACTATTACAACGAGCCCACCAATCCACAGGTGCCGGCGCTGCACGAAGCCTTCGCCGACATCGTCGCGCTTTTTCAGCGCATGACGTTTCCGGAAGTGATGGCGCCCGCGCTCCGCGAGACGCGGGGCAATCTGCTTGATCCTGCGAGCCGGCTTCTCAACATCGGCGCGCAGTTCGGCACCGCCGCCGGGATGGGTGCGCCGCTGCGTCGCATCGCCGGCAAGCCCGATCCCGAGTTATTCGCGCGCACCACCGAACCGCACGAACTTGGCTGGATATTGGTGTCGGCCGTATACGAGGCATTCGTCAGCACGTACGAGAGGCGCACGCGCGACCTGCTCCGGATCGCGACCGGTGGCAGCGGCCAACTGCCGGAAGGCGAGCTGCATCCCGATCTCGTCAATCGCCTGACGGCCGAGTGCGTTCGCACCGCGCAGTCGGTGCTCGCGATGTGCATTCGTGCCACCGACTACCTGCCGCCGGTGGATCCCACGTTCAGCGACTTCCTGCGCGCAATGGTGACGGCCGACTTCGAACTCAACCGCTCCGATGACTCCGGTTTGCGCGCATCGATGATCGAATCGTTCCGCCTGCGCGGCATTCGCCCGGAATCGGTCGGATCGCTGGCCGTGCAGTCGCTTCTCCTGGATGCCGAAGACTTGACCCAGCAGCAGCCCGACATGGAGCTTGCAGCCATCGTCGGCAAGCTGGTCGATTTTGGCGCCCGCCAGCTCGGACGCAATACCGCGATTCCGATCTCGACCGCCGAGCGCCCGCGCCGCTCGCCTCGACCCATTTCGCAGACTTCCGACTGGGTCGCGCAGCAGTACTCGTCGCTGACTTCGGCCGCCGACGACGCTGGCCCGGAAGGCCCGCCCGCGCTCTCCGAAGCCGACGAGCCGGAAGAGGTGCTGCGCGAGATTGCCGGGCGGCTGACGAACTGGGCGAAGCTCAATATCGAGCGCCTGAAGCTCGACCCGGGCAGGGTCGCGTTACGTGGCTACCATCCGGTGCATCGCATTGCGTCCGGTGGCGAGCTGCTCGTGGAGATGGTTGCGCACTTCGTGCAGACCCGCGACGTGGGTGACGCAGACCTCGGCGGGCTCAAGTACCGCGCCGGCGTCACGATGATCGCCAATATCGACGGCTACATCCGCTACGTGATCCGCAAGCCGTTCCACGACCAGCGCGAAAGAAAAATGCGCGACTGGGTCGATTCCTTCGACCAGGCAACCGACAACGGTTGGCCGACGGAGAAACGCGCAGCGGACCGGATGCTCGCCGCGTTTTCCGCGCGTGCGATGGATGGCAAGAGGTGGCGATGAGCGACACGCTGCGCATCCGGATGTACAACGTCGGGTTCGGGGACTGCTTCCTGCTGACGCTCCCCGACGGCAAGACGATACTGGTCGACGCGGGATTCCACAGCCAGGGCAAGGGTGCGTTCTCCGGCAACGAGCTCGCGGCGCAGGTTGTCGCAGACGTAAGGCGGGACGGCGCACCTCCGCGCATCGACGTGGTGATCGCGACGCACCGCCACCAGGATCACGTATACGCGTTCAACTCCAACGAATGGGACGGCGTAGACGTGGGCGAGGTGTGGATGCCGTGGGTGGAGGACCGCAAGAACAAGGCGGCGCAGAACCTGTGGAAGAAGCAGCAGAAGTTCGCGGCCAACCTCGCCATGGCGTTGGACGGCTTCAACCTCGATGCCGCGGCGCGCGACGACGTGGATTTCATGCTGTGGAACGCCGGCGCGGAGTCGCCAGGCAGCGTGTTTCCCGCGGCGGTCGCCGGTTGGAGCAATGCAGGTGCCCTGGACTGCCTGCACGAGGGGTTCGCGACGCGCGACCGCGCTGGTCCCCGATTCCTGCCGGAGAAGAAGGAATTTCCGGAAACGTTCGACACGCCTGCCTTGCCTGGCGTGAAGATCCACGTGCTCGGGCCGCCCCGCGATCCCGAATTGATCGAGGAACTCGATCCGGAAGCCGACGGCGAGACCTATCGCGCGTTGGCCCTGCGGGCGGCGACGGAAGGCGGGGCGGTCGCCGAGGCGCAGCTCGCGCCGTTCGGCGACGAATGGCGCGTGAAGGACGACGAACCCGGATACCGGCTCGACGCAGGCGAGATCGCGCGGCTGAAGGTCCTCGCGCGCGGTGCCGATGCGCTGGCGGCGGCGCAAAAACTCGACGACATGATCAATTCAACGAGCCTGGTGCTGGTCCTGCAGATCGGCGCGGCCCGGCTCCTGCTCCCAGGCGATGCGGAGTGGGGGACGTGGAAGGTCATCCTCGCCAATGAAGACGCGCGTGCGCTGCTGCGCGGCGCGACGTTCTTCAAGGTGGGGCATCATGGCAGTCACAACGCGACGTCGAAGACCCTGGTGGAAAAGATCCTTCCAAAGAAGATTCCGGCGATGATCTCCACGCAGGAAGGCGAAGGCAACTACCGCAACAACATTCCCTTGCACGACCTGCTCGACGCACTGACGGCGCACGATATACGCTTCATGCGCAGCGACAAGCCCAAAGCGAAGTTCACCGGCGGCTTCAGCAAAGGCACCAGCGGGCGGTGGATCGATCTCGAACTGCCGTGCTGAATCGACGTTGCATCGTGGAGAATCGGTCAATCAGCCATGACCCGTCGACGCAATGTCGGAGAGGAGCGCAATGGATCAAGTCACCTTTGACGCATTCGAAGCCAGCGCGCGGGCGGAAGGTTTCGACGAGGTTCTCGAGCGGCGCTGGGCTGCGCGGACGGTCCTGGAGCCGCACACCCACTCGTTCGCGTTAAAGGCGCGTGTCGTTCAGGGTGAGATGTGGCTCACTGTCGGCGACGATGTCCGGCACTTGCTTCCGGGCGACACTTTCGCCCTGGATTCCGGCGTGTCGCACGCGGAGCGCTACGGCGAAGAGGGAGCCACCTACTGGGTGGCGCGCCGCACGGTCGTTCGGGGATGACCCGTTCCAAGCCGGGACCGAGATGGGCCGCGTCAGC
>Ga0207645_10001144_pt1 | contig 21892 bp, 23 predicted proteins | sample KBSM53metaG_FD_184331 | JGI IMG/M metagenome (GOLD analysis project Ga0207645, IMG submission 184331) | Miscanthus rhizosphere microbial communities from Kellogg Biological Station, Michigan, USA - KBS M5-3 metaG (SPAdes) (version 2) | ecosystem: Host-associated > Plants > Roots > Rhizosphere >...
GATGATGCTCGCCCTGTTCCTTTCTCTTCCTTCCCTCCCGTGCGCAGGTGACTCCTACAGCGATGAGCTACGGCTGCTCGACCTTGAATTGGTATTCCGTCGCTCAAATCCCAGATGCTTTCGCAGCAACGGTCGGCGATCGAGGCCGAGAGCCGGGAGGCTACAGGGGAGCGAGAGCAGTTGTACAAGGACCGTCGAGCGAGATATCGCCCAGGGCTACAGCGGACGCTACAAGGCGGCATCCCCCGTACTCGAATTGGACCATCTTACCGTGCTCGACCCTGAGCCCCTCTTCACCACGATGCGCCAGCCCTGGCTGCAGCCGGCGGATCGATTCGCGCCGATGCCAGAGGAGCAACGCGCGCGGATGTGGTGTGTGATCAATGACTGCTGGTTGAATCAGACGCCATAGCGATCAAAAACGAAAAGTGGTGTGTCAGGGTGTTTGGACACCAGGTTGGCACCAGCGTCCTGTGCGGCCTTGTCTTTTGCCTGGTGGCCGATCCTGTTGAGAGGAGAGGTGGACACCGCACACCATACAAACTACATCTGCAGTTAACAAGGCGCCTTTACGTTTCAACTCGAAAATGCAAACGTGGTCGGCGGTCGGGCCTTCCATGAGGCCGTTGGCAGGTGTGTCTGGAGTGGAGAGCAAAGTCTGGGCGTATTAAGGGATCATGTCAAGGGCCGGTGCTCGTACAGAGATTTGCATAAAACAATAAGCCGTCGACCCTTGCCAGATGAAGCCTACTTCATACTAGGATTCGACACTGAACCTTGCGAGTATTTGATCGCGATGTGGCTGGCAAATGCCATGGGACTGGACTTCCCAGGCCGGAGCAGGATGCTCTAGCGAGCTCGAATTACGAATGATGGAGGGCCTGCCCTCTTGTTCGCACCATGCACATAATACGATCATGTCACCTCGTTGCTGCATGAAGATTCTGTGCCGCTTGCAATACTTTGACTGGCGGGTCTCCGATGTGCGGCTCTAGTTCCGGCGTCTGCTTTGATACTTCTTCGGAGCACAAACCACTCATTCCATCATAGGCATAGGCGCTAACCACAAAGTAATAGCGTGTTGAAAATTCTAAATGGGTAATCATAACGGTCGGTTCAGACACATCGACGGAATGCTCATAGCTGCAGGAACCCGGCTCTCCAGCCGAATCTTTACCATAATGCACCCTATAACCAGCGACGTTTGGATCGTGAAGCGGATCCCATGACAACGTTGCGGTGGCTCCGATGTTTCGGTCTTCTCCTCCGCAAGCAGTTAACACTATAAGAACCCATATGAGTAAAAGAGCCAAATGCAATGCCATCGAGCATTTCCCATTACAGGTGTCATAACGAGAAACCCCTCTCCAATCGTCATCTAGACGAAAGTCTTGGAGGAAGGTGTGTATGCCTAATTACAACTGGGAAGCAGGAGGATCGCTTTGGGAGGGACTAGACATGTATCGATGTTGACTTCTGTCTGGCATGGTAGCAGCGAAAGTAGGCGAAACAATATGGTGACTCAGCAAAGAGCGGCAATAGTTCATGGTGTAGGATAGCTCGCTATCAGATAACGCCACACGTTAACCGCACCAGTCACGCTCGCGTCGGGGATATAAACTAATGCTACGAAACTGTCAACCCGAGCCTTGGCCCTTTGTGACGAGGGTTGAAACATCACCCGTCGTGACTTCGGTGGTAGAAGGTCCGACCAGTCCACTTGGCCTTAGTAGATCTACGCGAGCAGTTGATCAATGTTTTATGTTCCTTCCGCAGCCAATGTCGTTGGTTCAACAGCCAGAGCCGCTCGATAACGGACTGGCTCTATGAAATTAAGCACGACGGCTTTCGCGCCTTAGCCGTCATCGAGCAGGGACAATGCCGGTTCTTGTCCAGGAAGAAACACAAGCTGACCGGCCATCAGGACCTTCGAGCGGTATTGGTGAAAGAGGTAAATGCGGAGACGGCCGTCCTGGATGGCGAGCTCGTCGTGGTTGACCATCTCGGCCGAAGCGTCTTTGCTGACATGGTGCAGCGGCGCCACCCCGCCCGATACTTCGCCTTTGATCTGCTCTCGCTCAATGGACAAGACTTAACCAAACTGCTCTTGCTGATTCGAAAGGAAAAACTGAAACGGATCTTGCCGGCGCCGTCAGCCCATGTCCTCTATGTTGACCATTCCCGCGGCAATGGGACTGCCCTCTATCGTTTAGCCTGTCAGTAGATCTCGAAGGCATTGTCGCCAAACGAGCAGACAGTCGATACGAGGACAATCCTAACGTACGGAACTGGGTCAAAATCAAGAATCCCTGCCTACAGTCAGAAAGAAGGAAGGGGAGATCTGTTCAAGCGGGCGGGGTAGCGCTCATTTAGATTCCATAGTGGTCCGCTCACAGCTAGTACCCTTCGGTGCCTGCAGGCCTTCAGGAAGAACTTTCGGCGTCCCGCATGCGTCATCAATTTGATCTTGAATGAGAAAGGCGGTGTTTTTGAAATTGGCGCCACTAATGAGTGCATTCTCGAGTTGAGCGTTCAATAACATGGCGTTTTCAAAGTTGGCATTCACCAAGTTAGCGCCACTCAGATTCGCGCCCAATAACATCGCACCTGTTAGGTCTGCATCCTAAAGATCAGCCTGGCGTAAATCAGCTCCAGCTAACATCGCCGAGCGAAGATTTGCGCCTTTGAGTTTCTCTTTCTTAAGCCGCTTACCAGCGAGCATTTGCCCAGGAGGATCTGCTTTTTCTCTGCTTTGCTCCTCATACACTTGCTTCATGAGCTCCTGAATCCTCTCTTGATCGGCTTTGTTTTGACAACCAAAAAATCCAGCAAGCACGAGTATGAGGACACTTGAAAGTAAAGATTTACCTGGCATTCGTCAACTCAACTTTTCACGCCAAATGGCCCGTCATTCTGTTATTGAATTAGCTTTCCCCTCCTACGCTCCTTCTCTGCTACAGATCCGCTCGATGTCCCGAAGTTAAGCGGGGTCTGAGGGAGGGCCGCCACAGTCGACCATCCCTTTGAACGGTTCTATCGTCGCATCACACATGCCGAGCCGACGGTCGTAATGGCTGATCATGGCGTGGATGCACCAGTATTGCGCGTCCTCCAACTTATCAAAGACGGGCCCATTGAGCGGCTGCCGCATGCCGAACATGCTGCCTTCGCGGGCACGAACAACCGGACGGTAACCAGTGATCTGTTTTTGAACCGGCTTATTTGTTCGATACATGCTCATCCGCTCCCACGTCGGCTGGTTTCAGAAAGTTCCATTCCGGCTGCTCAAAGTACTGATCGATAGCCGGCGCCCAATCACGATGTCGCCGCGGAAACCTCGCGAGACCTTGAAGGAGAGCAGTCTGAAGGCTGCGGCGGAACACATTGGGCGCCCTTGCTGAGCACAAAGGCTCAAACGGTCGCTATCGGGTGAGTTTGTCGCGGAGCGACTTCGGGCAGGCAATCTGCCAGAGGTCTTGATCGACGCTTCCTGGTTCGACTGGTTGCCATTCATCTTGATAGACAAAAGTCTTGACGACGTTGCCGCTGCCCATGCGATCAGAGAAGGCCGTCATGGCAATAAGTCGTGATTGCTCTTCAATGCAACCGTATTCTTTATGGTGCTTGGAAGATTGAAACGTTTTCCCGTTTACTGACCGGCTGGTCTCAAGATCGAATAAATCCCACATTTTTGCGAATTGGCCGTTGCGTCGAATGGAGCTGAAGTCGATGTACGCTTTAGGTCTTTGACCAATTTCCGATGCGAGTTCCCATTCGCCAAAGGCGGGTCCGGCATTCAGCACAAGACACACCGCTAACAGCAGCCGTTTCATAGCGAACGGATTCTAGGGTATTTCACTCACATTGACAACGCCGGCAGCGACCCCGCGACGCGTTAGCTATTGGATAGTAACTTCGGGAAAATCTGGGGAAAAAAATGAGGGGTTGGTGCCGAAGAACAGACAAACGTTGATGCCAGGCTTATGAACGTTGTCCTGTTGAAGCAATCATCATGTTACCTAGACTGTTACCTATTACATTTTCAAACGGTTTACTTTCATCAACTTTGTCGTAAGTACCTGATAAATGTGGTGCCCCCGACACGAATTGAACGTGCGACCCGCGGTTTAGGAAACCGCTGCTCTATCCAACTGAGCTACGGGGGCGTGGCTTGAATTTAGCGTACTTACGCGAATTGTGTCTAGCAGTCGATAGTAGTCGAGTTGTCGATGTCCAGATTTTTCGGTAATGTGATCGTATGAGAGCAATCAGCCGGCTTCTGCGGCTCACTGTGACGGTAGTCTCGATGCTCGGCCTGTTCTGGGCGAACGACGCTTCGGCGCTCGATAACCCCGAAAGGGTGATTGAGGAGACCTGTGACCGCGACTGGTCCCATAATTCACGGATGCGGGCCGCTTGTATCGAGCAGCAGTTGAGCGTTCTCGAGAAGTCCAGATCGACGCCGCTTGATCCGCGTCTTCAGCAGGAGGATCTCTCGCTGATTCAGGAACGTTGCGCGAAGAATTGGCCTGACGACGTCCGCATGCGGCTCCAATGCCAGCAGCAAGAGATCCGAGCGTTTCAGAAGCTCCAAGGTCCTCCGCCAAAGGGTGTCAGCTTGAAAGATTACTCGGTTGCAGTTGCGCAGTGCTCCAAGGAATGGCCCGACGATTTCCGGCAGCGCGCACGTTGTATGGACCAGCAGATTGCTGAGAAGCGCAGGGACCAGGAACGCGACTAGTTCACATGTCGAGGAGTCGTCAAGGAGAGGAAGCGTCAGCTCCGCCGGGCGACAATAGGGCGGTACGGGTCGGAATCTGCTTCAGCAGATCGGCGCGAATCTGATAGACGCCGGGAAGCCGATGCCCAATGGCAAACGCCAATCCGTTGGCCTGGTCGCCGATCAATAGTTTACCGACCAGTTTGCCATCTTTTCCCGTCGCAACAAATTCCGCGGCCGGGTGCACGAGGCCATACGGGGCCAACGGACCGGGCTGTTTGACCACACGCTCCTCTGCCGGAACATTCACGACGCGGCTCACGAATAGATTCACAGTTTGTGAATCGACGTTTTCCGTCGGGCGGTCTTCCAACACCCATTCGCCGTTCTGGTTGATGAGGGTGTAGGTCTCGGCGTGAGTCTTGACGCTCAGCATCGCAATATCGGTGTCGTCGGCGCCGAGGAGGCGCTTGTCCTGCAGGTGATACAGTTCTTTTGTGAAGTCTTTGACGAACGTAGGGTTAATGCGATAGAGCGGTGCATCGGGGGCCGTTTCGGCGAAGGCTTCGCCGCTTGACGGATCAGGCTGATAGAGCTTGACGGTCTGATCTCCCTCGGACGCATGCAAGGTGATCTTCACTTTTACGTGTTTCAATGTTCTGGCCAGTGCGTCCCGGCCGGGACCCGGATCGACGATGCCCATGGCCTTTAGGTCCTCCAGGCGAAACAACAACATTCGAACCTCATTGAGGTCGGCCTCCGCTTCCACAGGGTACCGAATTTTCCATTTGGGTTTCGGTTTGTCGCTGACGCGATATAGGACGATCTCGGTGGTCGGATACGTCAGCCGAACTCGATCGATCTCTCCCGACATGACGTGCAGAATGTCCTTCCTGCGGAATGTCATCAGCGATTTATTCACAAAATCTTTCGGGGCGAGATCCGTCAATAAGACGGTATGGTCCGAGGTCCGAAGCACATAGAGCGTCGAGGACAGCGGGCCGGTATCGCCAAGGAGGAGGGTTTCTTCCGTTGAGCCGCCCTTTATAGTGATGGCGGCCACGGGCTTGTCGAGTCCGAATGGCGCGAGTGCCTTTGGATTCTCCTCGACCACCCGATGGACGGACCCCAACACGATGGCTCTGAGCAGGCTGCGAACTTCGCGAGTATCTGCCTCGGCACGGATCGGGTTGATCAACGTCCAGCCCTTGTCCGCATTTCGTTCAAAGACCAGTTCCTCGCGATCGCTCTTGAAGGTCAGCGAAGTGATCGCCTGGTCCTCCAGCGTGACCAGTTTTCTTTTGGCTGACTCCTGTTGTTCCTGCGACTGTTTGGCGGGAAATTCCACGAGATACAGATAGAGCCCGAGCGCCGCGAGCACGAGCGCCATTCCTGCTGTCGGCCAATAACGATTCATCTAGAGGCGACGGCGTTTGCGCCACACATTCACGCCGGCGACGAGCACCACGGCGGGCAGGAAGACCACCTGCACATACAGTAGGGTACGTTCTTGAATGGGGTTCGGGACGAATGGCCGCACGGACTGGTCCCTCGGGCCAATGGCAATCATGTCCCGATCTTGGGCCAACCAGGCGGCCGTGTGGAGGAAAAAGTCGCTGTTGCCTGGAAAGTTCACGAACGCATTGCTCGCGAACGTCGAGTTCCCGATGACGACGATGGCTGGGCGGGGTTTCCCCTCAACAGGAGACGTTCTTGGTGCGAGCGCGCCGGCCATGGGCAGCGGACCTTTAATGTCTGCTTTCTCGTCGAGAGCAATGACGCGACCGGTGGCCTTCATCACTGCCCGACTGTTGGGCGACGTCCGAGCGAGCTGAACAAAGTCCCAATCCTTCCCCACCTGCTCATCAAACGTGACGTGGCGAGCCAAAGGAAACAAAACGGCGGCGCTCAAATCCTGCGTAATTTCATGCTCGGTAAAGGTTCGGACAAGTAAGACGGTAGGTTCGCCCTGTGCAAGACGGTCTTGAAAGTCCACCAGTACACCAGGGCCTAAGCCGACTCCCCAATGCTTCAGGAGGGGATTGAGCTCTGCTTGGGTCTCGGGGTCGACCATCAGCAAGAGATGGCCGCCTTTTTCGACGTACGCAAGAATGCGGTCCAATTCTTCGGGAAGCATCGGCTTCCTAGGGCCGGCGATGGCCAAGATGGACGTACTGTCGGGAACGGCGGTCTGGGTGAGGAGACTTAGAGTGCCAACCTCGTAGCCCTGCTTCATCAAAATTTCCTTGGCCAGCGAGAATCCCATCCGGTCGCGGTTGTCAATGCCGGGCTCCCCGTGTCCCTCCAGAAAGAGAATGCGTTTCTTATCGTCTTTTGAGACGCGAATGAGGGCGCCAGTCAATTCGGCTTCTGACGGATTGGTCACACGAACGGTTTGAGTACCGCTTTCGAAGACGGCCGTATCGCTCCTTGTGATGCCATAACTCTGCGCGACCTTCGGTTGACGCTCCGGGTCCACGAACTCGACGGCAATCTTGGTGCTGGCTTGGCGATAACTGTCCAGCCGTTCTTTATAGGTCTGAAACCCGGGGTCCTTCTCGCGTGTGAAGACGGTGATTTTCACTTCGCGAGGCAGGCTTCTGATCGCGCGGTGGGTTTGCGGTGCCAATGAGAAATTCTGATTTTCAGACAGGTCCCACCGAAGCGAGTGCCGTGCCGCAAGAAAATTCACGATGGAGAGGATGCCAACGAACAAGAGCACCATGAACAGGCTGTTGACGCCCATCCGCGTCGAACGCCGGGCCGACACCGCTTTGACGGTGTCGGCATGGACAATAAAAAAGAGAATCAGGCTGATGAGCGCCACTCCCTCGATTGCCGTTACAATCCCGAGGTGTTCCGGCGAGAAGTGGTATCCGATCATGCCGGCGAGCGCCAGCGATAGGCCAATGACGCCGAAGGGAATTGCCTTCAAGGTCATTTCCACCTCGTCGAATCCACGACGCGGTGAGTGAGAAACAGCATGAGAACGAGAGCGCTGGCGAAATAGACCAAATCCCGTGTGTCGACGAGACCGCGGACGAGATGGTCGTAATGCTCCATAAAGGACAGATAGGAAATGACCTGTCCTGCCGGCGTATCGCCAAGCAGGGAGCCGACGCCAGCCAAAAGCCAGAGAAAAAGCAGCAGGCCGAAGCTGACGAAGGCTGCGACGATTTGGTTTTCAGTCAATGCGGAGGCAAGAACGCCGACCGATAGAAACAGCGCTCCCAGCAATGCGAGACCCACATAGCCCGTTAGGATCGGATACCAATCGAAATCGCTAAACAAGGCAAGCGTTAAGGGTATAAGACCCGTAAGACCCAACAGGCCGAGAAACAACACGAATACGCTCATGAATTTTCCCGCAACGATCTCGTTCAGGCCGATCGGAGAGGTCATGAGCAATTCGAACGTCCGCAGTTTCTTCTCCTCGGCGAACAGCCGCATGGTGAGAATCGGCAGCACGATCAGGAGGACGAACCGGATGCTGCTGAAAAGATTTCGAAACACCAGGTCGTTGAGATTAATTTGGGCTTGTCCCTGGACCTGCATTAACTGGATCGCTTGAGCCCCGGTGAAGACAATATAGATGTAAGCGAGCAGGCCGACGATCAGAAGAAATACTGCTCCCACCACATATACGACCGGCGAGACGAAGTACGAACGTAATTCCTTGGCCACAAGGGTATTCACGCGCGTCATGACGGCACACCCAGGTTGTTTTCGTTCACCGCGCTCGCGAGCCCTGCCGCTGCGTCAGAGCCCGGTGTCAGCTCTTCTTCGTGTCTGGTCAGTTTGAGGAACACGTCTTCCAACGTCATGGAAATCAATTTGAGTTCGATGAGCCCCCAGTTGTTGGTTACGGCCAGCCGCGCAATGTCTTCCCTGATGTCTTTGCCCAGGTGGCTTTCAAGTAGAAAATGCCCGGCCGGTCCGTTCCCGTGCACATCAAGCACGCCGTCGACTTGGCGGAGCCTCGCTTGGACGTCCCCGGGCGGCCGAGTCAGGGTCAGGGCGATTTTTTCCGAATGGCGCAGCCGGGTGGACAATCGGTCAGGGGTGTCCTCGGCGACAATGCGCCCGCCACTGATGATGACGACCCGTTGGCAGACCGCGGTGGCTTCCGGGAGAATGTGAGTGCTCAAGATTACGGAATGCGATCCTGCCAGGCTTTTGATCAATTCCCGGATCTCGATGATCTGCTTGGGGTCGAGTCCGACGGTCGGCTCATCTAAAATCAGCACTGGCGGATCGTGGATGAGTGCTTGCGCGAGACCGACGCGCTGGCGGTAACCGCGCGACAGGTTACCGATCAATCGGTGCTGCACAGAGCCCAGACCCAATCGTTCGATCTCACGAGACATGGCGGTGGTGAGCACGGCACCGGCCAACCCACGGAGTCGGCCGACGAAGCGAAGATATTCCTGGACGGTCAGTTCCTGGTACACCGGCGGCGTCTCCGGCAAGTAGCCGATCCGTCGTTTGACGTCCATGGATTGTTCGAGGCAGTCATAGCCGGCCACGGTGGCCCGACCTTCGGTCGGCGGCATAAAGCAGGTCAGGATGCGCATCGTCGTCGTTTTTCCCGCGCCGTTGGGGCCGAGAAAGGCCAGCACTTCACCCTTGGCGACGGAAAAGGTCACTCGGTCGATTGCAGTGTGTTGGCCGTAACGTTTGGTGATCTGTTGAACGTCAATCATAGAAACGAATCAATGATTTTGGCGCTCTGGATGGGATCGGGGGTTCCGCGGCAGGCGTCTACTCGCCATTTCTTTACGTGTGCATGTTCGGCATCTTACTCATGAGGACGTAGGCAGTCAACCGCCCATAGGCGTTCTGCGCAGCTTTACACGGGTGACTTGGTCCTGGTAGAGTCCCGCTCGGTCACTCCAACGCCTCCTCATAATCATATCGACATCATGACATCTCGTATTGGGCTCACGATCTGGGCTGTTTCCCTGTCCCTCTGCCTGATTGCCGTGGTGGTACAGGCGAGTGCGGGCAGCAGGTATAAAGTCCAAGGCACCGTGGTCGCCATCACGCTCACACAGACGCCTCCATTGATCGTGGTAAAAACTCCCCTCGGCCCGAAGAATCATATGACGGTTGGTGCCACGGTCACCGCTCAGACAAAGATTCTGCGAGGGAAAAAGCGGATCTCGCTCAATACGATTCGAGAGGGGGAAGTCGTTTGGCTCACCTATGTGAAGGCGCCTGGAGGAGTGCTTGCGGAAATTATCCGAGTGGGTGCCTAGCACGTTGACCGGGGGCATCTCTTTCCTTTATATGGGAGATATTCCCTCCGTCCGATAGCGCATTCCCGCCACCGGTACGCAGGTTATTCACTCCATACCAAGGTAGGGGCGTAATCTACGGTCGCGGTATTGTTGACTGCTCGGTTCAGGATTACCGTGAACCTCATCGGCGAGGTGTCCGTGTATTCCTGTCAGATCAACCGAGCACTACAGGTGTTGACGATGACAAACTATACTTTGCGATCGAATCAGGCGGTATTCTGCACCCTTACTATTGCCGGTATGCTGTTGGGCGCCTGTTCCTGGATTCCAAAAGGGGAGGCCCAATTTGACGTCGGGATCAAGGACCGTGGGGTGGCCTCCTGGTATGGCGAGCAGTTTCATGGCAGGCAGGCAGCCAACGGTGAAATATTTGACATGGAAGCGTTGACCGCCGCACACCGGACGATGCCCCTTGGCAGCATCGTGCGGGTCGTCAACCTCGCGAATGGCAAGCACCTGTATGTGCGCATTACCGATCGTGGCCCCTACGTCAATGGTCGCATACTCGATCTTTCCCATGCCGCGGCGGTTCAGTTGGACATGGACCATGAGGGTACTGCCCACGTCCAGATTGAGATCGTCGGGCAATGGCGTCCGGAACTCTTACAATATTCCGAATCCACATCGGGACGGATCTCATCGCTGTTGATCGAGAAGACGGTGGCCGACCGTCCGATTGCGTTCATGACCTCATGGCTGCGCGTGTTGCCTGGTGATGTATGGCTCGCCCGCCGTATTCGTCGTGTTCCGGCGATCCTGGCGGCTGATCACATCGCTCATGCGGAGGTCGCCACTCTCGCCTTGGCGTAATGCTCTTCTTCTGTCTCCTTCGGGTTGACAGTGCGCGAACTGCTCCACTAGACTATCTCTTCTTCACCGGGGCTGACGAGGTCGGCTTCAGGCAGACGACCGTGAGGGGAGACGCATGGCAAAAAAGCAGACCGCTGAATCCGACGAATCCAGATTAAAACAGAAAATCGCTCAAAAACACGCCGATCAGTCGAATCCCGAAGGGGATGCCACCATACGGTCCTTGCGCAAGCGGTTGAAGCGCGAGCAACGCAGACGGCGGGCATTGGCTTTGAGACGGAAGCATGCCGGCGGAAACAAACCGGCGGAGACTGCTGCACCGGCGGCGGGATAAGAACAAGCAGTTGAAGGAACAGCGCCATGGATGAAGTACGCAGCGAAGAGGAGCGGCAGACGAAGGGCGAGGCCGACCTCGCAAGTGATGAACTAGCGGACAAAGTGTCGGCGGAATTCACGAGCGATCGGACTCCCGCCACGGATCTCCCCGGCGAGCAGGCTGAACCGGTCATGCTCGAAGAGGAAAAGGTCAAAGACGAGATCGATATTCAGATCGATCTCTTGAAGGATCCAGATTGGGTCGTGCGCCGTGAAGCGGCGATCACCTTGGGTGAGATGGGCGACGAACGCTGTGTCGAGCCGCTTTGCAAGGCGCTCTATGACGGCGATTGGCAGGTCCGTGAGGTGGCCGTTGACGCGCTGGGGCAGATTGGATCGCCGGCCGTTGAGATGCTGACCAAGATGGTGCGAGATTGGGATGTCCGTAAGTATGTCATCATGGCGTTGGGCAAAATCCGCGATGAGCGCGTCCTGGATCCACTCATGCTTCAGTTGCGAAGCGATGAATTCAAAGACGATGCGACGAATGCGCTGGTCGAACTGGGCGAGCCGGCCCTTGAGCGCCTGATCAAAGCCTTGAAAGACAAAGATGAAATGGTGCGAAAGCAGGCCGTCTTAGCGCTGGGACGGATCAAGCACGCCGGCGCCGTGGATTCCTTGATTGAAATGCTTGCCGATGCCGATTGGTTCACTCGGCTGACCGCCGCGGCAGCGCTTGAGGCGATCGGCGATCCGCGCGGGCGCGACGCGATCAAGCCGTTGACCAAGGATCCCGATATGGTTGTTCGGATGAGGGTCGAGCGGATCCTGGCGAAGTGGAAGAAGCAGCCCGCCGGTTCGGTGTCGATGAATTGACCGGTTACTTGCGCAGTTCACTGTCCAGATTCTGCTGCAGTTCAGTCAGTTTCCGAATGGGCACCGGTTTCCCCATCGTCAACTCCAGCCGCATTTCCTGCAGTTGTCCGACGAGTCCCCGCATCGCCTGCGTCTGATCACTGGGCTTCGCGCCCTTCATGGCGCTTTCCAAAGCATTCACGCCCTCGGCGAGCTGTTTGGCCGCCTCCCCGTAATTCTTGTCGACTAGTTCCGACTTCGCCTGCACCACTCGTGATTTTGTATCGAGAAGCGCTTGCCTCCTGCGAAGATCGCGCTCAATGCCCATGGTGGTATCGACCACGTTCCTGGACATCTCCTTCAACGAATGTTGGAGATCACCCACCGTTTCCTGGAGGGTGCCCACGGGGCGCTGCCCGAAATAGTACCCCAGCGCAAACGAGGCGAGGGTGAGCATCAGAATGCCCATAAATTTCCACATGACTATCCTTTCCGTCCTCTGCCCGACGAGGACCTTGTGGCGGAGTTCAGCTGATTGAGCAGACTCCCGGCCGCGGTAATGCGGACCGCCGGATCCGAGTCATGGAGACCTTTCTTGATCAGAGGCAGTACAGGCAGGGAGAGTTTTCCCAAGGCTTTGGCCGCGTACAGACGCGGTTGGGGTTGCTGATCTTGTAGGAGCGTCTGGAGGACGGAGAGTGCTTGCCTGTCGGATGCCGCGCCCAGGGCCTGGGCAGCGGAAGCCCGCACAGACGGATTCGGATGCCGCGCAAGGTCGGTTGCCACGAGAACGGCACTCTGATCCCCCAGTCGTAGGAGCCCTTCCACCGCGCTGGCTCTGACCTGCATGGACGCATCCCGGGTCAACGCATGAAGCAGCGGGCGTGAGTCTTTGGTGCCCACGCGGCCCAGACTAGAGGCCGCAACTGCTCTCACGCGAGCGTGCTCGTCTCCGAGTGCATGCGTGAGAGGAGCGACCGCATCGGCCTGGCCGAACTCACCCAACGCACCCGCGGCAAATGCCCGTACGGGCGGTTCAGGATCGTACACACCGTGGCTGAGCACACTGAGACTGGAGGGCCGCTTGAGCCGACCCAGGACTCCCAATGCAGCCATTCGCGTCTCGGGGTCCGGCAATGTGGCTGCTCCGGTGATATCGGCCAGCATGTCCTGTTTGCCGAGCCGGTACAGGGCGGCGTAAGCAAAAACGCCTTCAGGTCCATCCTCTGTTCTCGCCACTTCCACCAATCGCGGCATAATGTCGGTCACCTGCGCCTCGCTCAGTGCGTTCATCGCTGCAATGCGCACCGAACCCGAGTCATCTTGAAGCGCGCGCCGCAAGGGCTGTGATTTGGCGGCAAGCCCTGCCCTCGCGAGCGCCTCGACGGCTCGAGCACGCACGATAGGTGAGCTGTCCAACAAGCCATCCTCTAAGAGGGCTTGCTGATCCGGTAGGCTCACATCTGCAAGCGCGCTGTAGGCGGCGATGCGAAGGTGTTCCCTCGTGTCGCGCACATAGGCGCTGAGGAAACTGACGCCCAGTGGTCGCAGCAGGTCCGGATCGTCAGCCTGGCCGGCTTTGACGAGCCGTTCATAAATTTCCAGCCCTTCCTCCGGCCGACCGAGTTTTGTTGCACTTTGCACGGCCAGCCGAAGCAGCGCTTTTGAGGGGGTGACTTCAGAAGACTCCGGAGGCAGGACCCGTAACACCGCGCCATAGTCGGCACGGTTGAAGGCCTCGGTCGCTTCTCGTTCCAGGGAAGCTGCCGCGGCGGCCACGGCGAGAGAGGGGGCCGCGAAGGCAAGCAGCATGCAGATGAGGGAGAGCAGCGATTCGTCCTCACCAGGTTGTCGGGACTTGAGTCATCGCTGGGCAGTACAACAGCTCGACGTAGTCCTTTACCATCCGCTTGGTGCAGAACCGGGGGGCGACGGTTCTGATGCTTTCCTTGACCATCTGGAGCCAGCCGCGCGGAATGCCGTCGAGATCGCGTTGGTAAAACAACGGCACCGCCTCCTGCTCCAACTGCCGATATAGTTGTTCGGCATCGTGAGCGTCCTGTGCCTGCACATCGGCGTTGCCCTCCAAGGGCTGAATACCCCAGCCGTTCGCGCCGTTGAAGCCTTCCTGCCACCAGCCGTCCAGCGTGCTGAGATGAAGCACGCCGTTTAAGGCCGCTTTCATCCCGCTGGTGCCGCTGGCTTCCATGGGAAACCGAGGGGTGTTCAGCCAGATGTCCACGCCCTGGACCAGGAATTTGGCCATGTGCATTTCGTAGTCTTCGAGGAAGGCCACGTGTCCGCCGAGCTTGTGGTCGTTGCAAAAATTCATGACTTCGTGGATGAAAAAGCGGCCCGGTTCGTCGGCGGGGTGGGCTTTCCCAGCGAAGACAAGCTGGACCGGCCTCCACTTGTCCTGAAGCAGCCGCTTCAATCGGTCGAGGTCTTGGAAGAGCAGCGTCGCGCGCTTGTAGGTCGCGAATCGTCTGGCGAATCCGATCGTCAAGGCTTCCGGATCCAGCAGCGTGCCGCGGCTCAGCACCTGTGATGGCTGCAAATTCCCCTGCATCCACCCAGTGCGCGCCCGTTCCCGGATAAATCCCATCAATTTGCGTTTCATGGCTTGACGGACGGCCCAGAGGTCGTGGTCAGGAATGTCGAGTACTCGCTGCCACATGGCCGGATCGTCGCAATGCTCAGACCAGGCCGGATGGAGGGATTTGCTGTAAAGACGGTGCAGATCCTGCGCAATCCAGGTGGGGGCATGAATGCCGTTGGTGACATGCCGGATCGGCACCGATTCGACCGGCAACCCTGGCCAAAAATGCTGCCACATCTCGCGGCTGACGCGGCCGTGTTCACGGCTCACTCCGTTGACGTGTGCTGACAGCCGCATCACGAGGGCCGTCATGTTGAACCCATGCCCACGCGATTCCGGCGTCTCGCCCAACCGCAGGAACTCGTCTCTGGAGAGATTGAGCTGTTCCCAATATCCTGAAAAATAGCGGTCCATCAGATAATGCGGGAACACGTCGTGACCGGCGGGGACCGGCGTATGGGTCGTGAAGACCGTGCTCTGACGGACGACTTCACTGGCCTCAGCGTGGGAGCGGCCGCTTTGCACTAGTTCGCGCACACGTTCCAACGTCAGAAACGCAGAGTGGCCTTCGTTCGCGTGCCAGACGGCCGGCGCAATGCCCAACGCACGAAGTAGGCGCACGCCGCCGATGCCCAAGAGAATCTCCTGACAAAGCCGCATCTCTTGGTCGCCACCGTACAATCGCGCCGATAACGCACGGTTCTCCGGAGAGTTTTCCGGCACATCGGTATCGATCAAATAGAGCGGAATACGGCCCACCAACACTTTCCAAACGACGGCTGTGACATTGCGTCCGCCCATGTCGACGGTGAAGCGGCATTGTTCGCTCGACGGCGTCAGGGCCGGATGGATAGGCGAGTCCTCCCGATTAAACGGCGCGTATGCGGCTTCCTGCCACCCTTCCTGTGTGATTCGCTGTCGAAAATAGCCCTGAGGATACATGAACCCAATCCCGACGAGAGGGACACCCAGATCGCTCGCTTCCTTACAATGATCTCCCGCAAGGATGCCGAGACCGCCACTGTAAATGGGAATAGAGGTGTGGAGGCCGAATTCGGCGGAAAAGTAGGCGATGATCTTCTTGGTTTCTCCGGCGTGCTTCGTGCTGAACCAACTCCGCCCGTTGGCCTTGTACTCGTCGAACAGTTTGAGCACGGCGGAGTATTGCCTGAGATACGACGGGTCATTCGCGAGCTTGGTCAATCGTTCGGGTTTGATATCGGTCAGCAGCTTGACCGGATTGTGGTGCGTATAGAACCACAGCGTAGGATCAATCGTCTCGAAGAGCTGGCGGGCCTCCACCGTCCAACTCCACCAAATATTCAGCGACAGTTCGGACAGCCGAGCGAGGCTGGGAGGAATACGTGTGTGCACAGAATCGAGGGTCGTCGTGGGGTTCACGCAGTCTCCTTGTGTGGTGGACTTAAAATCGGCGAGAAGACGGTCACTCGTGGAATCTTCTTCAGGCGTGACCTGCCTTGTGCCAAGAGATCCACTCTTCGGAGAATGCCACGGCGGCATACCGTTCGCCAAGCACTTTCGCAACTCGATTCATCAGCTTGGTGAGCTGCTGAGTCTCCTCGGTGGTCAGATCTTGACGAAAACGCGGATGCAGTCCCCAACGAGTTTCAATTTCATCGCCGGAAACATCTGACATGATACTGATGAGTTTGATTTCGTTTCCTGTCTGCCCTCTTGACGACCCGCTTGCGATCGATGCGGCCTGGCTGGCAGATGGCTCACCCACGGGGCCGACATCCGGCGGCCGTTCGCCTTTGAGAATTGCCGTGATGGCAGGAACCATCGCTGTCGCGCACAACATGGCTGCTGAGGTGATTTGGGAATTGTCAGCGACACCGAGGGCATCGGCTACGCGTCCGCCGAAGGTGTCGAACATGTCATTCTTAGCCTTGCTCTCTTCCGTAATCGAGAACCGATAGCCCTCGTAGAGTTTTCGGCTTTCCGCCACCACCCCGCTGATGGTCATCATGATCTCGTTTTGATCGACCGCTGAGAAGGCTGGCTCCAGCACCGCACGCAATCGAGTCGTCACCGCATCTTCCAGTCCGGTCATAAAGTCCGGCTGATCTTTAATGGGAATATGAAATGCCGACAGGCGGTCGGCCAGGTTGAACGTGACCTTGAGGAACTCGAGGTAGAGCTTCCACTCGTCCTGTCGCTTCAACTTGAGCGCCTGTTCGGGGGCGTTCTTCTTCATGACGGTCACCGATTCTCCGGCGACGGCCAGCATCAGATCGGCGAGCGAGCGTTGCTGTTCACTATAAGATATGCTGGTTGTGGCCATGAGCGGAGTACTTCCTCTCGTTTAGAATGGGGCATTATAACCGAGTGGTCCTCTTGGCTCCAAGAGGGAGGCAGGTCGTCGACTGCTTGCACGGTTTCTGGGGTTTTCTGCTGGCAAATCGCCGTTCAGTCGTCCACAATGCGCGGCAAATGAATTCTAGGGAGTTGTGACCCGGCCGACCCGATGGAAGCGCTACCGCTGCTGTTGTTGAAGACCGTTCTCCTGCGCCCTTACGTCTTTGCCTTTCTTGCTGCCTTTCTCTTCATCGGTCGCGGCCTCCTCGGCTGGCGAAGGACAAGCGCCTTTCTGCTCGTCGGTTGGGTGACGGCGTTTCTTTGCGAATTCTCCTCGACTCGCATCGGTGTCCCGTTTGGATTTTACTATTACAACGGTTCCACGCTGGGAGAAGAACTCTATATTGCCGACGTGCCCTTCATGGATTCTCTCTCATTCACATTTCTGTTGTTTGCGAGCTATTGTCTGGCGCTGGTTTTTGTTTTACCCTCGCACCCGCCGTTGAGCTCCTATCGGTTGCGCCTCTTGCTGGATCCGGCTATCAGAACCGCCTGGCCGGCGCTGGTGCTGACGGCCGCGTTTTTGACGTTCATCGACATCGTCATCGATCCCGTCGCTCTGCGTGGCGATCGATGGTTTCTCGGTCTGATTTACGGATATCCGGACCCCGGGTTGTACTTCGGGATTCCGCTCATGAACTTTGTGGGATGGGCCATGGTCGGCCTCATCGGCCTCTCGATCTACTTCGTGATCGACCGGCGGTTGCCCCCACTGCCTGCGGATGCCACGGCGACGCGGTACCTGCTCCTTGGCTGCGGGCTCTATTACGGCGTCCTCACGTTCAATCTCACCATCACATTCTGGATTGGAGAACCTCTCCTCGGTCTGGTCGGCGTCCTGATCTATCTCCCGATGACCCTCTTGTTTGTCCTGCGCGTGCTCAACCGAGTTCCCGGAGCGGTAGTTGCTCGAACGTCTGCTGCATGACAGGTCACCGTAGAGAACTAGAATATTCCATGTTACCAACGAGCAGCGCTTTGCGTTGAAACATTCTCGTCCGGAATGTTATACAGCGCAGTCAGGTTTCTTTTCTTCATGAGTCGCGACATCACACCATACGTCTTAAAGCGCCCGCCGGAGGACTCCACTTCCCGAAAACTCTCTATCGATTACGCCGCGGCATTAAATCCGCAGCAACTTGCAGCGGTGACGGCGGGCGATGGACCCTCCCTGGTGATTGCGGGCGCGGGCAGCGGGAAAACACGCACATTGGTGTACCGCGTGGCCTATCTGATCGATAGCGGTGTCGATCCTTCGAATATCCTGCTCCTGACCTTTACGCGCAAATCGGCGCAAGAAATGCTGCAACGGGCCGGCGAATTGATTGGTGTGCGCAGCGAGCGCGTATGCGGCGGCACGTTTCATTCCGTTGCGAACATGCTGCTCCGGCGCTACGGCCGAGCGATTGGGTTGGAGCCGGGCTTTACGATTCTAGATCGAAGCGATGCCGAAGACCTAATTGCCCTCGTCCGGTCGCAACTCGGACTCAATGAAAAAGACAAGCGATTTCCACGGAAGGGCACCATCGCGGAAATCTTCAGCAAATCCGAGAATACGTTGCGGACATTGGACGACATCGTCATCGAGGAATTCAGTCATTTCGCCGATCATGTCGAATCGCTTTTGCAACTTCAGACGGGCTACCGTACTGCAAAGCGCCAGCGACAACTCGTGGACTACGATGACCTTCTTGTGTTGCTGCGTCAGCTTCTCGTGCAGGATGCCCACGCCAGAGAAGCGATTTCGCGACTGTATCGGTACATTTTGGTCGACGAATATCAGGATACAAATCGATTACAGGCGGACGTGATCAGAAATTTGGCGGCCTCTCATCAGAACGTCATGGTCGTCGGCGACGACAGCCAGTCGATTTATGCGTTCCGCGGCGCGACGTTCAAAAATATCATGGAGTTCCCAACGTTATTCCCGGGCGCCACCATCTATAAATTGGAAGAAAATTATCGAAGCACGCAGCCGATTCTGAACCTCGCCAACTGCATCATTGAAGAAGCGGCTGAGAAATATACGAAACACCTGTTCACGCGGAAGCTTGACGGACCCTTGCCGACACTGGCTGAAGCGGCAGGAGAGAATGCCCAGTCGCGGTTCGTGGCCCAGAAAATTCTGGAATTGCGCGAAGAGGGCGTGCCACTGGGCGAGGTGGCGGTCTTGTTCCGTTCCAGTTTTCACTCGTTTGATCTAGAAATTGAGTTGTCTCGATGCGGATTGCCCTTCGTCAAACGCGGCGGGGTGAAGTTCATTGAAACCGCCCACGTCAAGGATCTGCTGGCGCACCTTCGTGTCGTCGCCAATCCGCTCGACGCTGTGAGTTGGCATCGGGTGTTGATGCTTGTCGAGGGAGTTGGCCCCAAAAAGGCCCAAGATCTATTGACCACATTGGTGAAATCGGAGAGGCCCTACGACGTGTTGCAGGCTGTAAGCGGGCGATCGGCTCAGGGACTGAAGAACTTGGCGCATACGCTGGAAAGTCTCTCAGGTGCCGACGATCACCGGACGGCAGAACAAGTCAATCACATTTATGAGTATTACCTCCCGATCCTCAAGGAGCATTACGACGACTATCCCAAGCGGATTCGGGACCTTGACCATCTGCATACGATTGCGGAGGGATATCCGGAAGTGGAGGCCTTTCTCTCCGATCTGGCCCTCGAACCACCGGACGGCAGTGCGATCGACGTTGAATCTCCGGATCGTGACGATGAGCGGATGGTGCTATCGACCATTCATTCGGCCAAGGGGCTGGAATGGCAGTGTGTATTTGTCATTTGGGTCGTCGATGGAAAATTTCCGTCGATCTATTCGTTCGTCACCGACGAAGACCTTGAAGAAGAGCGGCGACTGTTCTATGTCGCAGTGACCCGCGCCAAGCGCCATCTCTTTTTAACGTACCCCATCAACGTTTTCGATAAGAGTAGCGGTATGCTGTTGTCAAAGCCCACTCGATTCCTCGATCATATCTCTCCGGCGATGTTTGAACAGCTGGCCTTGGTCGAAGAAGGAGATCGGGGCGACTGGGGCCGCTATCGAGACCGCGATTATTGAGATCTCGATGTATCCGATCGTGGGTTCCCTTGTCGCGCTTCTCGTCTGCCTGTCGACGCTTCTGACCCTCGGGAGCGGGACAGCCTCGGATTCATCGGGACATATCTGGAAACAAATCACGGCTGAAGCCGAAAGTCTGGGGTTGCCCACTAGGTTTTTACGAACTGTGCCTGTCGACTTTGTCGGCTTTGAGTTTGACGATTTGCAGGCTTTTGCGGCCGAGTATCATCCGTCCGAGCATCGCATGGTGTTGAATCGAACTCTCTCGTTCAACGTGGCGGGAGGAACGTTGCGTCCACTGGCTCGGCTGACGCATGCAGAATTGGAGACCCTGTACCACGAACTCTTCCATGCATATATGGACTATCTGTCGACGACGGAAACGCAAGGGCAACCTGATCCCTTCTTAAGCTTCGCGCGGGAACAGCAGCAATGCCGGTACGGCGCCGTCCTCATCAACCCCGTCGTACAGCGGAAAAAGGAAACGGAAGAGCGGTTTCTCAGCGAGCGTGAATCTTGGGAAGCGTTGAACGAAGGGTGGGCGGTTTTTGTCGGCTGGACGGTCTGGAGCCAACTGGAAATGCGCCATGGCGGAGGTCAGTCTATCCAGAAGCCCGGCAAACTGCGAGACGCATGGCTTCGCCGGCTCGAAGAGGCGGATCGAGAAGGAAAGCTCCGCGGCTACTATGAGCCGGAGGATCCCACTGAACGAAGCGTCACCAGAAAACGGTTTTTAGCCGCGACTTCACGTCTTTCGAGCGAGGAGATTGGACGCTTGATGACTGGGCCAATGGAGTTTCCCTCGGATCTCGTCAAGCAGGCCCTCAAGAGGCTAGCCGGGGCCCAGGGGAGTCTGCATCACGCCAAATCCTGCAATCAGATTCCTGGAAATAATTGAATAATTTTATCTTTTGTCAGATTTTCCCCGACGGGAATTGGCGAAAAGTGTGTTGAGGTGCCCTGGGATGACCGAGAGTAGGGAAAGAGCTTGCAGAGCATATTAATGCAAAATAATTCTCCGAAAAGTGCTCCGCTCCCCCATGAGGTCTTGACTTCGCATCACTTCATCAATAGAATCAGCCGTTTCCTGAACAAGGCTGAGTCCGCTGCTCATCACTTTCATCCTTAATTTTAAGGAGGGACGTGCTGTGCGTGGACTAGCCTGCTCTACTTTTCCCATCTTCGTGATGCGAAACGAGGGCCCCTTCGTAACTTTGCGCTGGAGATTTCGGGCAGGTACCCAAGTGGCCAAAGGGGGCAGACTGTAAATCTGTTGCCATCGGCTTCCAAGGTTCGAATCCTTGCCTGCCCACCACAGCAGGCAATGCGGACGGCAGTGGTGAGTGTCGAGCCCGGTCATGACGGTTCTGCGGCTTCCACGCTCAACATCACGTTGGAAATCAAGGCGGGCGTAGCTCAGCGGTAGAGTCCCAGCCTTCCAAGCTGGCTGTCGTGGGTTCAACTCCCACCGCCCGCTCCAAGTGGTACGACCCAACGTTGTTCGTGACGCAGCTGGAAGCAAAAGTTGAAGTTAGGAACGAAGACGACTGGATTGAGACCGACGACCTACGGAACCTTTCACGGATGACGCAAGACAATCACATGGCCCACGTAGCTCAGTTGGTAGAGCACGTCCTTGGTAAGGACGAGGTCACGCGTTCGATCCGCGTCGTGGGCTCCATACCACATTGTCCCGCGGGTGCCAGCTTCGGGGTGATCCGGCGTTCGCGGAAATCTTGTTCGTTTTAGCAAAGGAGCTGAGGCATGGCGAAGGCGAAATATGAGCGGAAGAAGCCGCACGTGAATATCGGGACGATTGGGCACGTGGACCACGGGAAGACCACGCTGAC